>Ga0163152_10003775_pt1 | contig 19373 bp, 12 predicted proteins | sample OliLakLV19MP8IB2_FD_148635 | JGI IMG/M metagenome (GOLD analysis project Ga0163152, IMG submission 148635) | Freshwater microbial mat bacterial communities from Lake Vanda, McMurdo Dry Valleys, Antarctica - Oligotrophic Lake LV.19.MP8.IB-2 | ecosystem: Environmental > Aquatic > Freshwater >...
TCCCCCGCGCGCCGTAGCTCGGCCGTCGAGCGCTTGAACTCGAGCGTTTCGGATTCGCCTTGGGCGGTGAGCGACTGGAGGGCGGCGAGGGTGGTCACGGTTGCGGCCCCGCGAGGAGACGAAGTCGAACCGTCCGCAACAACTCTTCACAGAGCGAACCGGGATGTAGCGCTCCGAGCTCGTGCAACACGTCCTGAACGAGCTGCTGCGAGAGGAACGTGCCGGCACCGGACCACAGCTTCGCTTCAGCCATGCGGCGACGCGCGTCCTCCATCAGCTCCGGGGTCGGCTCGTTGTGCGCCACATCGTTGCGCAGCTCGCGGATGTCCTTCGACACGGCCTGACCGAGCTTCGTGAGGCCGTCGAGCTTCAGGTAGTGCTTGGCGAGCTGGATGGCACAAAATTCGGAGTCATCGATCCAGTACCAGTCCGTCCCGTCCGCCGTCTCCTTGCGGATGAAGGGGCGCTTGCGGTCCTCCTCGCCTGCCTGCTTCGACTCGTAAGGCTCGCCCTTGCGCACCAGGTCCTCGGCGGGCACCGGGTCGAGACTGAACCACCGTCGCTTGATGGCATCCGCGTGACGCGTAGCCCGTTCGCCGAGGTGATCCCACAGGGCGGCCTCGAAGAACGCCACGGTGCCGTGAATGGCTCTGGGGATGTCTCCTGCGCGCAGCGCTAGCTCGACGCGGAGCGCGGTTCTCACAGCCATGCGCTTGTGCGTGAGAACTGGGAGCTCACAGCCCTCGGCCATCGGGAGTGACGACGCGAAGCGGCGGAGCCACTCCATAACCCGTGTCCACGTATGCTCCACCTCGTGTTCGTGGAGTGGCTCTGCGATCGCCCAGGCTCCGAGGAGGTTGCCCTTGGCGATGAGCTCCAGCGCGCGACGACGTGCTTGGAACGAGATGAGCGGCTCGGGGATCGACGTGCGTGCGACCGCGCGGTCGGCACTCGGCGGGTTCGCCCTGGCCCCATCGGCGACTTCGAGCGCGTCGACGGGGACCGAGGCGTGCAGGCGGACGATCTCTTCGACTAGGTTGCTGACGGCAGGAAAGCCCCCGCTGGTCGCGACCACGATCCGTGACGGCGTCACGGTCTCGAGGCACTCGCGCACCGCCTGCTCGAGCCGACTCACAACCTCGCGACGAATGACGGCATCGCGCGGTTGCGCTCGGTCCTCCAGACGTTCCGTGCCCGCCAAGTAGGCAACACGACGAATCGTCTCGACGCCCTTGTCTTTGAGACGAGCCTCCAGCACTGCGCCTGCGAAGCGCGGATCGCCGGGTGCAGCATTCGCGTCACGGCGCGTCTCGAGCACCAGCGCAGACGTAGGCACGACGTCACGCACCACTGCGTCGAGCTTCGGTGTGCACAAGAGCAGCTCTCCTTCGGGGAGCTGCTCGACGGGCGGCTCAGTCTTGCTATCCGGTGAGTCGACGATGCGCCACTTCGATGCGCGCTGCTCGAGCTCGTCGTGCAGCGCCGCGCAGCGCTCCTTGCGCAGCTCTCGGCGGACCCCGTCCACGACGAGCTGCACGTCGCTCTGCCCCGCGGTCAGGACCAGCAGCGTGGTCATCGACTCCGCTCCGGGCGATATCGGCGTGCCCGCGAGTGCTCAGCACGCAGTGAAGTGTGGAACGTGTAGATCTGCCCATCCTTTCGCGGATAGTCGGCCGCGTCGGGGTGTTTGTGCCGATGCACCGCCAGCCACTCTGCCTGCGATGGAGTCGGCTGGTGGTTCGCACGCACCCACTCGACGACGTCTTGCAGAGCACTCAGCGCTGGCTTGGCGTTCGTAACGTCGAGCAGCAAGAGCGCCTTGGCCTCGATGCGCACGGTGCCCCAGCCGAGCGGTCGCGCGTAGCCGAGCTTCGAGCAGTACCCGTCGCCGTCCGTTCCATCGAGCACGCCTCGAAGCTGATGAGGGCACAGCGCCACTACGATCGCCGCGAGCTCGACTGGGTCGAGATCGCGAAAGCGAACGGTGAAGCGGAACCGGCGGCCGGGCCGGGACGCTTCGAGCGCGAGCGTGCTGCGGTCGTTGTCACGGTTTGCCTGCGAGTCATCCTTCCACGGCTCGCCGTTGTAGGCGTCTCCGCGGTCGAGATAGAACTTGCGACCAGCGAGCTCTCCCGGCGTGTCGTAGCCGTCGGCGTCTCCGTAGGTCACGAGCGTCGCCTTGTCGGACGGGCGCGACTTCGGGTGGTGGGGCTGCCGAATGTAGTGCTCGACGGCGCTTGGCCGGGGCATCCCCAGCTCCTTCAGGAAGGTCGGCGGAAGGAAGCGTCGGCCGTCGGTGTCACCGTCGTCGACGACCTCGAGGCCCGCGTTCACCGAGACACGCCCCATGAGCTGCGCGTGGTCGTCCCTGCCTATACCCGCGCTGCCGTCGTTGTCGCCGGTGTAGCCGAAGAGCCGACGCACCGGAGACAGCCCCTTCGGCGCGCCGTCGCCGTCCTGCGCGCGTTCGTCATCGAGCGGGAAGAGGCCGTGGCGCTCGTAGCTGCCGCCGCGGCGACGGACCGAGTCCGTATACGCCCAGCGGTAGTAGTAGTGCCAACCGAGCGAGACGATGCACTTCTTGTCGGTGTCCCACTCGACCCAGACGAAATCGCCGGGTTGGAAGACCACAGTCTTGGCTGCATCGAGGATGCGCTTCTTCGCGTCGTCGCTGTTCACGGCCTTGGGCACGTCGGGGTGCCGCTTGGAGAAGTGGCCGTGGTCGAGATCGACGAGGTGCCGAAGCGTCGCGAGGTAGCCTTCCTGCACCGCCTCCGAGACCGTCGCGCTCTCGGTGGGCGCGCTCGGATTCGCCGTGAGCTTCGTGTGCAGCTTGCGCTTCGAGTTGAGCTTCTCGCCCGCGCCTTGACCGCCACGGTACGGAGCACCTTGGCCGTCGTCGAACCGGTAGTAGTTCGAGTTCTGCTCGCGCCGCTTGTCGTACTTCAGGTTCGTGGGGAGCAGCTCGAGCTGGGTCGGCATGCGGACCTTGTGGCGCCCATCAGGATCGAGCGGTTTCGTCTCGATACCGTGCTCGGGCACGCGCGCCAGGCGCGGCACGAGCTGCGCGTCCCTCGCGAACATGCTGTTCGGACGGTACGAGTACGAGCGCTCGTCCACGCGCTCCATCGGAGCACCGAGGAGCGCACCCAGCTCGTGGCGCAGGAGGCCTTTCAGCGAGTCGCCGGGAAGGACGACGGGCCGTTTCCCCCACGGCGTACGCAGCGGACAGAGCACCGATTTCTTGGCGGCGAGCTGACCGGCGACGTCATCGAGGTTTGCCGGAACCGGCCACTCGTCGCCGGCTTCACCGACGAGGCCGCGCTCCCAGCCGACCAGCAACGGCGTCAGCGTCTCGAGCTCAAAGCGGATCTCTCCCGACAGCCGACCTTCGCTGCTCGTGCCGTCATGCCACACGGGCGCGGCGGTCGTGAGTTCCATGGGCAGCGCGACGAAGCCATACGGCTTCCCGGGGAGCGGTTGCGCGTTCGTCGTCGCGGGTGTTGATCGCCCTTGCTGGTGCTGCGGTCCACCACGTTGTTGCGGTCCTCCTCGATGCTGTGGTCCGCCTTGCCGCACCGCGTGCGTGTTCGTCGGCCGCGACGGCGCGAGTGCGGCGATGGTCGTGTCACCGCCAGAGATCTCCTCGAGCCCAGCCCCGCCGAGCTTGGCACGCACCTGTTCGAGATGCGCCTCCTTCACGGCGCAGACGGTGAACTCGACTTTGTCCTTTGCGTCGACGACATCGACATGCGGCACCAGCTGGCCCTTGAGCTTGTTGGGATCACGCGGCTTCCCGTCGAGCACGCGGACACGGATGCGATGGGGTTTGTCGGGCTTGCCGGGCATCAGCGCTGCTCCTTCGCGATGGTGAAGCCGAGGACCTCGTCACCGACGTGCCACTCGCGTAGGAGCACGTTGCCCTGTCCGGTGTTCGCCGACGAGAAGCGATGGAAGCCATGCAGGCACGCGGGCGTGTGGACGACGCTGGTCGTCATCGCGCCTTCCTCGTTCGACGCGACCTCTTCGATCAGCACGCGGCGTGTGCCGCCGGTTGAGCGCACGGCGCGCCAGACGGCGCGCTCCGCGTAGAACGCAACTTCATCGACCTGAAGCTTCTCGTCTCGTGGCCACTGTCGACCGAACGTCGCGGGCGGCGAGGTCAGGGCGAGATCGATCGTCGGATCGCACCACCATGCGACGAGCGTGCGATCGCCGAGCGCCGCCCTTGCGAGCTGCGCGGCCTCGCCAAGCGTCAGTGCTGTGCCGTCGAGTGCGCCGTGGCTAGTTCGAACCCAAGCTTCATCGGATGCAGGTCGATCGATGAAGGTAGACTTCGGGCGCGCCGCGTGCGGTGATGCGGGCTCTGCCTCCGCCGCAGGCGTCCAGCTCCTCGCCTTGCTCACGTCGTCGACGATCCACGCCTTTGCCTGCCAGCGGCCCCACCCGGCCCCGCGCGTCTTGTGGCCGCCGACCGGCAAATGCCCAAGCGCGCCGAGGGCAACCTGGCGGTCGATGATCGCGATGAGCGGCTCGACCTCTTCGGGGGTTGCGCCCTCGATCACGACTCGCACCGGGAACACGCCCCGGAGCATGCGGACCGCGTCGCGCTTGGCGCTGCCATAGGAGCCCGCCGAGAACTCGTCTTCCGCGTGCATGTGCAGCTTCGCGGCCGACCATTCACCTTCGGCACTCGCATCGCGGATGAGGATGCGGCTGCTCTTGGTTACCGTACCGAAAGCTCGACCTGCCGCGTCGTCCTCGCCAACCTTTGCGCCCTTGCGATTTGGGTCTTCCACGACGAGCCGTCCTGATTGCTCGTTCTCGCGACGAGAAAAGGCGTGGCGCAGCGGACCACGCACGCCTGCGCCAGGGAGCAGCGGGCGACCGCCTTCCATCAGCAGCGCGCGATCGGTGCTCAGCTCGTCGGGCGTCCTCGCGTTCGTCGCCCACGCGGGCTTGGCCCACTTGCCGTCTCCCGTCGGCTGCACCGCGAGCTCGGTGGCGTGCGGGCCGACGGCGAACATGTCGAGGCCCCAGGCGGCCTCGTTGGGATCGGGCTTGTACTCGCCGAACGAGACGTTCACGTCGAGCGTACGGAAACACCACGAGCGTGTCGGTTCGACGACGGGCACTTCCGTGAGCGCGCTCGGCAGCTGCGTGCGCCCCGACTCGACCCAGCGGTCGTAGGTCGCTTCGTCGAAGCGGTAGGCGCGTAGCTCCTCGAGGTGACACCAGCCGAGGCCGCGCGCCGCGCCGCCTCCTAGCCAGCAGCGGCCCTGCGCCCAGTGCTGCGCGAGCACGTAGCCGAGGATGCCCTCGGCCTCGCGGCCCTCGGCCTCGCGTACGACCGCGGGAATGTGTGACCAGTCGACGCGGAAGCGGAGCTGCCACTTCGTGCCAGCCGGGATGACCTCGCGGTCGTAGAGCACGCCGCCTGCGCGGGCACCGGTCTTGTGGCGAATGCCGACACCCGCGCGGAGACGCGGCGTGGCCGTGGTGGTCGCGTCCGCGAACTCCCACGCCGAGCGGCGCAGCGCGCCGTGCTTGATGTCGTCGCTGACGGCTCGCGGCAGCGGATCGAAGAAGCGCTTCGCCATCGCGACGGCCGCGCCCTTGAGGCCACGCCCCACCAGCGTCGGTACACCGTCGACTAGCGCGAATGGCTGATCGGCGGTGCTCTCGCGATCGAAGCCCGACACCGAGAGCGCCGAGTCCTGTACGAGGGCTGCCGTGAAAAGCGTGAGTCGGGTCGTCATGCAGCCCCCATTCGTTGATTGGCGCGCAGGTCCGCGCGCAGCCAGCGCACGAACAGGCGCGCGTGAAGAGTCCGTTGCGCAGGCTGGAGCACCGTGAGCTTCTCCAAGATCGCCTTCGCGTCCTTGTGCTTCCAGCTCTTCGCGCCCGCCGTCGTCGGGTTGAGGCGACCATCGATCGCGTTCGCGTCACTACGTTCGAGGTCGGCGACCAGGTCGAGCCACTGCGAGAGGCTTGGTTTTCGGTCGTTGCCTCCTCCCGGCTTCGCCAACGATCTTTGATCGTTGAACCAGCTCTGCGTCTTCGCAGCGATCGCCTCCTCGCCGACGTCAGCGTTCGGCGCGTGTTCGCCGTTTGCGCGAACCTCGCTCGTCACGCCGGGAAGAACGGTGTCGAGGCGAAAGCGACCAAAGCCTTCGTGCGTCCGCTCGCCGAGCCACTGCCCACGCGCGGCCCGCTGCGCGAGCTTGGCGACGCCTGCGCCCGAGAGCTCGAAGACCGAGCCTCGCCGAATCGCCGCCGCCGGCATGCGCCATAAGCGTGAGGTACCGTTGAAGCCGTGGACCATCACGCTGTCTTGGATCGCCCTGTCACCACGCTCGGTCTTTACGAACGCCACGTCTTCGGTCCCAAGCAGCGCCCGCCAAGCCGCTTCATCGAGCGCCGTTCTCCAGCGCAGATGCTCATCGCGGACAAGCAGGTCGGACGTCAACGTCAGCAACGCCTTCTCCGTCGTCTTCGCGACCGGTGCACCCCCCGACCACGCGAGCTGCGCCACCTCGACCGGAGCGCCCGCACGCCCCACGCGCAACCAGCGCCGTCCTTCGAGGATCGGCGCGAGCCTCTCCGCGAGCTTCTTCATATCCTCCGGTGCGCCCTGGAACTCCGCGAGGAAGTGCGTCTCCTCGACGATCTGCTCGATGGCGAAGAGCGACGCGTCGGCTTGCTTCGGATCGGGCCGCCCGTTGCGCAAGCGCACGCGGCGCGCGGCTCGGAAGGGCGTCCACGGCTCGCTCGCATTCGCGCGGTAGACGAAGAGGTCGTCCTCAGGCCGCTTCAACTTCTTCTTCGTGCTGCTTGCGTCGAGCCGTCGCGTCGGAGTCTTGGCCTGCGCCCACCAAGGCACATCGCCCGCCGAGCCCTGTGGCTTCTCGCTCTGAAGCGAGAGCGGCGCAGGCAGCACCTCGACGCTCTGGAGCTTCGTAGGCGGGTGCGCCAGCGGCAGTGCGTCGCTGACCGCGACACGCCCCGAAGTGAGCAGCGATGCCGTATCTCGATCGCCCTCGGCGATGAGCCACGCGGCGACCGCGCCGAGCAGCGTCCGCCCCGGCACAAATGCGAGGCTCGGGATCAGGTTGTCTGGCGTCGCCGTCGCGGTGATGCAGAGCGGGTCGCGGTTCTTGAGCAAGAGCACGAGGCGGCCCGTCGCGACTCCCACCTTGCGCGATGACGTTGGAACTTCCGAGAGCGAGAGCTTCACCCGGCCTGCGCCAGTGGAGCGACCACCGCCGAGCGCGTCGACCTCCTGCACGAGCCGCTGCAGCACGGGTAGCTCGCTCGCGGGCAGCTCGACCTCGCCCGAGAGCTTCGTGCCCTTCGGGACGTACTCAACGACGCGCAGCGTGTCGTCCTTCGGAGCGCGGTTGTCGAACGCCGCGCGCGCCGTCGACCGCCAGATGTGGCTCTCGGGGTTGTCGTTCGCGTACAGCGACGTGAACACGGCGCGCTGTCGGTCGCCGCGCGCATAGTCACCGCCTGCGCGGCCGAAGAAATCCTCGGCATTCTTATCGCCCCGAAGCCTGCGTTCGGCGTCGCGCAGGACGCCCTCGACGTGTGAAGCCCAGATGACGGGACGGTCGTGGCGATCGCGGGCCACGAGCGCGTCGATGCCGCCGCCACCCGAGCCCGAGCCGAGATGTGCGTCAGAGAGCAGCTCGGCGGTGAGCGTGCGACGAACCCAGCCATTGCCATGGCTCACCGTTCCGACGTCGGAACGGCTGGGCTCTGGTGATGACTGCCGCTTCGGGAAGAATGCCTTGTGCTTCTTAGACATGGGCGCCCCCCGTCTCGGCGCGGGCGCCTTCATCGCTGCGACCGAGCCGTGCGACCTCAGCGATCTCGACAAGATCGAGCAGTGCGGTCAGCCACGAGTCGTTGTTCGCGGCTCGCCGCCACGGCGTCGTCACACCCGCGTTGTCGAGCGCGGCCTTCGCTTCTTTCGACAGCTCGGTGAACGCGAGATCCGAGAGAGCTCGTTCGCGCGGGAGCTGGTCCACGAGGTAGCGAAACTGCGAGCGTGGTGCGCGCGCGAGATGGTCCGCACCACGCACGAGCCCTTGCAGGGTGTGCAGTCCCTCGCCGAGTACATCGACCGGCCGCTGCGAGAGCACCCGTGTGTCGGTACCCTGACCGCGCAGCCAGTCCCGGCGTCGCACCTCCTCGGGATCGTCGACCCACGCGGTGCTGTAGACAGCCCAGTCAACGACGGAGCGCCCTTCGTCGCCGCCGTCCTTGAGCCCTCGGTATCGCCGCTTCGCGGAGCTGGCGAGCTGCTCGGCGACCTCGTGCAGGCGATGGATCGGGATCGTGTGCTTCGCGATGACGACGCCCACACCGAGCGTGAGCTTGAAGTCTGCCGTGTCGCTCTGCTGAAGCTGATCGAGCGTTGCACAAAGCGTGACGACGAATGGCAGCGCGGTCTCGGCGCGGGAGACAAGCAGCAGGTCATCGCCTCCGAGCATCAGCGGAATGAGCGGCGCCCGCCCTTCATCGGGGCAGTGTGCGTCGATGGCCTGCTGCACTGCGCGACGCAGGAGCACGCGGTTGCGATGGAAGAACTTCGCGCGCTCGCTCTCCGTCTTGCCTGCGCCGCTCCCGACCCCGTTACCGTCGGCGTGGATGAGCGCGAGGTAGCCCGAGCCCACGAGGTCCTTCAACTCCTGTAGGCGACCGAGTGACTTCAGCTTCAGCTTCGTCGTGGCGGCGAGCAGGGTCGCGAGGTCGACCGCTTGGCCGTCCTCTGCAGTGCGCTTCGCGGCTTCGTGCCGACCTGCCACATCGAGCGAGACGGCGGGACGCTCATCTCCCTGCTCAACGATCGCCGACGCCAACCCGCGCCCCGTCCACTCACAGGGCGCGAGCACCGGCAGCTCCGTCGAGAGATGCACCTGGCTCTTCTGCCTCTCCACGTCGTCGATCGAGATGCGGAAGCGAAGGCCCGGCAGGCTGGTCCGCAGGAGCTGTCCGGCCGCGTCGGCGAACGTCTCGGCGCCGCTCGTGAACTGGGCCTCGAAGTGGCCGCCGTCGCGCGCGAGGATGCCGTCCTTCGCGTCCGCCGCCGGATTGTCGTGGACCTGTAGCGGATCGTCCGGGTCGGCGGCGGGGTACGAGTCCGCGCTCGCCGCGAGCGCCCATCGGCCCGTCTCGCGCGCCAGCTTAGGGAGGGCGACCCGCAATGTCTCGCCGAGGAGCGCGTTGGCGCCAACCATCGCGCGCAATCGCGGCACCGCGAAGAGCCACGTCTGCACGCGCTGCAGCTCGAGGTGGACGCGCCGGACCTTGGGCTCGTTGTTCATTTCGTTCCCCTCGTCGTCGCGGCGAGCCGCGCCTTGCCTGCAGTGGTCAGGCGGTATCTTTCCTTGAATGTGGGGCGATGCTTCATCCCCAGCGCGGCTTGGAGACGAGACGGTGCCAGCCGTTCGGTTTCGAGCAGACGCAGGAGCCGATCGACTGGGTCGGTGACTTCCGCGGTGACGGGGCGTTGCGAAGGCCCGACGCGCTCCGCACCGTCCGGCACCTGCCACTACCACAGGAGCTGCACGCCACCATCGAACTCGACGGTCGGCTCGGGCGCACCGGCCTCGCGGCACACGTCCCGAATCTTCTCGAGAAAGTGACGTCGGAGCGTCAGCCAGTGTGATCAGGCTCAGGGGGGGAAGCCCACGGCGCCACGCATGGCGGTGGAGAATCGCAGGCTGAGCCGCGCCTGTGGTGCTGCGTGAGGAGGGGAAGTGCGGAGCAGAGAGCGCCGCACGGGTGGCTGGGCGTGGACAATCGCCGAGCCCGCATGCACCGGACCGAAGCGCCGGTATCCCTCTGATTGAGCGCGACGAGATCTTGCGAGCGCGGTCGAAGCTACTATGGCGATGGTCAAGAAGGGTCACGCTGGTCATCCGGAACGAAGAGGCCGAGGCCAAAGTGCGACCCGTACCCCAACATGAGTGGACCGTGAATCGGCGACTCTAGATCGATCCGAACGTGGAAGAACGCCGTCGCCGGCGGTTGGGGCGCACCAGCACGCCGGGCCCGGACGAACCGGTGGAACCCGGCATCCCATGCCTCCTGCGTGGTCGAGAGGTCGATGCTCGTGTCGCGCGGTAGGCCGCGCGACACGAGCTCGGCACGCACTTGGTCTTCTACCGTGTGCTTCTTCACCTTCACGAAACGCGGCGGCACGAAGGGCGTCCGGCTCACCCAGCGTGTTGCGGTCGCCAGCTCCGGCACGTCGCTCGATCCGATGCGTACGAAATCGCGGAGAGCCCCGATGCCAGCGAGTGTCACGAAGAGCGGCCTGTCGCCACCCTTGGTCCACGTGCGGCGGAGCCGACGCAATGCGCTCTGTGCGTCGGAGCGCAGGCCCATGGGCGCGTGCACGAGCACATGGTCGAGGCGACCGTCCGCATCACGATCGAGCGGCACGAAGTGCGCGTGGTGGTGTCCCTGAAGGGGCGAGCCGTCGCTCGACCTCCCGGCGAGTTCGGGGCAGTCGGGCGGCGGATCTCCGAGGAGCGAGATGAGCGAGCGGTGCAGCAGCTCGGCCTGTGGCAATGCGCGGCTGAAGAGCGGAAGGACCTCGCCCCGGCTGGTATCACTGGCGAGCGCGAGGAGCGCCGTATCGGCCGGGAGTACGCTCCCGTGCCGGACCGACGGTGCAGGGCCGGCGCTATCGAGCACGTCGCGCGGACGCCAATAGGTCACGCGCTTGGACCCGGGCGGCTGGCTCCATCCAAGCTTCTGCAGCCACGACGTCTCGCACTGGAGGGCAGCGAGCAGCGTCGGAGGGTACGTGTCGGCACCCGCGGTCTTCGCCTTCTTCTTGGCAGTGCCCTTGCGCGTCGTTGCGGCGGCCGGCCCGGACTCGGCGGTTGCGGCCGACGTGCGCCACGCCTCGTAGTCGGGAGCTGCCATGGGTGCGAGTAACGTGATGGCTTCGAGCCCCGGTGCGTTGCTCAGATCGGCACGAGTCTCGGGCCAAGCCGGTAGATCTGTGCCGGCGACGAGCCGGGCAGTGACGACCGACTCCGAGCGCCCGAGGTAACCGAGACGCTCGGCAAGGGCTGCGAGCAGGGATGTGGCTTCGTCGGACACCGCAACCGGCCAGGTCACGCCGAGCGACGCACCGGCACCGACTCGCGCGAATGCGTCGATGACCTTGGTCGTCGTGACCTTCTTCCCTTCGTGAATCGGCATGTAGTGACGCGTATGCGCTGCCGTCGCCGGCGGCAGGCGGTACACGGGCAGCACCGAGGAAAGCGCATTGACGAGCTCGGCCGCTGCGGGCGGCGGCTCCCGCCAGTCGAGCTTCGCGTATCCGGTCGCGAGCAACGCTCGCACAAGCCGCCACGGGCTCGGCGGGTACTCGACGAGCCCCTCGTTGACGTGGTGCCCCCACGGCGTCGCGTGGTAGCGCCCCTGGGGAAAGCGAATAAGGAGCGAGACCATCGTGTCACGCCTTGTACGTGACGGTGGTGATCCCGTTGTCTCCAGCGAACGACGGTTTGCACTTCGCGATAGCGGCTTTCATGTCGGTTTCGAGATCCGCCTGCGCGGACAGGGGGCAGTTGTCGATGTTGGTACTGGCGATCACGCCCGAGGCAACCTTGAAGTCGCACGCCGTGCGGAGCCTCAGCTTGCCGTCCAGGAGCGCGCGCAGCTTGTAGAGGCACAGGAGCGTGAGCAGACGCGTCCCGTCGTCACCGAGGCCGTAGCCGCGGATTTGGGCCAGGTCGATGTTGGCGTACAGCGTGATCTCGGGCGAGGTGTACTCGTCACGGTGGAACGGCACGTTGCCGAAGCCCTGACTCGCCTGCTTGCCTTCCTCGCCCTTGCCGGGCTGCACGTGGTCGTTCTTCACGCCGCCCGAGGGCGCTACCTTCACGTCGTCGGCCTCGATGAATGCCGAGAGAGCGCGGGCGACACGAAGCCTGCCACCGATGCTCTCGAGAAATACACCGTGCACGAGGGATCCAGCGTCGTACTTGAAGATGGCGGCCACGAACTTCCTTCGATCGAGCGGGGCCTTCTCCGAGTAGGAGATCTCCTCCGTGAGCTTCTTGTGAAAGGCCTTCCCGTCCGCGTTCTCGACGTAGGCGCTGTTCAGCCGGTGCGCCTCCTCGATGGTGCTCGTCAGGTGCTTGCCGTCGGAGCCAAGAACGTCGACGTAGCTCAGCCCCTTCAACGCATCGACGAGCGTGCCGGCGCCTTCGTCCCAGCACGCCGCTTCCATCCGGTTGGCCATGCTCTGCGCCGACTCGACGAGCAGGCTCGTGCCCTTGGTCGTCTGGTACGTAGCAGCGCCGAGATCGGGGAACCCGGTCGGCTGGAACCGCTTGCCCTGCACGGGCTCCAGGCGGATGGCGAAGAGGAGCTGGTGCTTACCATTCAAGGACGAGAGATCGATTGTCATGATGCCTCCGAAGCGTGGTCGATGAAGGACGCGCTGCCGGCGTCCGCGAGGTACGGCTTGGTGACGAGGTCCGCACAGCGGTCCACGTCGCGCGCGGGGATGGGGAAGGCCAGGCTCGCCGCGAGCCGGCGCGCCAGCCGTGCGTCTCCAGCGACCTCGCGCACGACGGAGCGAAGCCCGCTCGCGCGCAGGCGGCGAAGCGCGATGGCGACCGCGCCCGAGAGATCCCCGGCCGCGAGCCGCGGTACGACTTCGGGATCGATGGCGATCAGGATCGAGTCCGCGCCGCGCCGCAGCGGTCCCGGGAGGTGCACGAGGCGCAAGATGGCGTGCAAGGCACCAGCGTCTTCCCGAAGATGCGGCACGCGCGCCCACGGCCCTTGAGCCCAGCGTTCCCAGTTCAGCGCCATGAGAGCGCGAGCGAGACCCAGGATCCGCGCGTCGTCGGTCGCGAACCGGAGGAAGGCGTCGAGGTCGGCGAGCGACGCGGTGCAGCCAGGTGCGGCTACAAGCGGCATGTTGTCCACTTCGAGGCGCGCTTCGTCCGCGCGCCACCCCGCTCGCGCGTGCATGACGCGACGGCGCACGAGCGCAATGCAGTCGCGCTCGAGGTCGAGACCGCCGCACACGACTTCGGGGCCGATCGCAAGACCCGACGCGCTCGCAGCGAACCTGCGCCCGTCCTTGCCGACCGGCGACCAGTGTTCACGCACGGGGTGCGCTGACGTCGGGTGCCACGTGGCGTGCTGGCTCGCGAGGGCCAGCGCGAGCCGGACCTCGGCGCCCCCGTCGCTTGCTGCCTCGACCCAGCCGGCGGACAGCGGCGGGATCGGGCGGAGCCGCTCGTCTGCGGTCTTCTTGGGGCTGCGGACGAAGGCAGCCTCGATGTCCGCGAGTGCGATGAGCAGCGTCTGCCATCGCTCCGGCACACCACCGGCGCGACAGAGATCGAGGACGGCCTCGTCCGCGCGCCGCACGGCGGAACGGAGCGAGGCGGCTTTGTCGCCCCGCGCGGCGCCACGAGCGCGGTAGAGCCACGAGTCGACGTCGTCGAGAAGCTCCTGGTGAGGCTGCGGCGCCACGACCCAGCGTCCGAGCGGCGTCGCCAGGTTCGACTGCCCGTTGCGTTCGATGTAGCCGTACCGCTCGAACGCATCTACACCACGCGCCACGCCGAGGCGTGCCACCGCGCGGGCGAAGTCGACGGGGCTGCTGGTCGCCGAACGGCCGAGCTGGCTGCGTCCTTCCGCGATCAGGCCGCTGAGATCGCTCAGCGTCGTCGGAGAGGACCACAGAGGAAACCATTGTTCTCCTCGCGCGCTTTCGTCTCCGCTCGCCGCGCTGCCATAGCCAACGGCGCGAGCACGCACTGCGAACGGCGCCGCGGCCTGGGGCGGCATGTCGACATGCGCGCGTCTGGAGACGCCAGACGCGAACAGGACACTGCCCTCCAACATCAGAACGAAATCCCACGAATTGACCTGGCTCGTTCCATCGAAGCCCGCCGCCATGTTTGCGCCGCCCGCCGTGCCGGGGAGGAACTGTCCGACGGCGGATGTGGTCAGACCGATCGCCGGAACGCCGGAAAGGGAGGCGCGAAGCAAGAGATCGGCGCCGGCGCGCCCACCTCCACCTGCGCTCGTAAGCTCAAACAGGCGCGCAAGGTGCTGGAGGTTGTTGTTCGTGAAGTCGAGACGCCCATCGTTACCGCCTGTGCCGAGGAGCGCCGGGTAGCGCGGCTCCGAGTCGGCCGTGAGGACCAAGGCGGCATCGAACCAGGCGAGCAATGCACCGCGCCATGCCTTGCGAAACACCGAGACCAATCTGCCCTTGATCTCAGCCTGGTGGACTTTCGCGCCGGCGACCGCTGCCTTGAGTCCCTCCAGTTCCGGCGCAGAAGCCTTCTTCTCCTTCGCGTCACCCAGCGCGGCCTCGGCGGCCTTGGTGCGAACGACCGCCCTAGCGAATGGGGACGCAAGGCTGCGTGCTGACTGGATGGCTGCCCGGAGGGGACCGAAACGCGCCGCGCGGCTCGTTTCGATGGGCGTCAGGCCCTCGTCTTCTTCGTAATAGAACCCGCTGCCCAGGTTCCACGGAGCGAGAATGGGCGTAGGCGCGTACTCGTGCAGGAAGAATCGCTCGAGCGCGTCGCGGTCGAGCGAAGTAGCGAGCCAGAAGCGCTCGTTCTTCCACCAGCCGCGCACATCGGGATCCTTCTGCTCGGCGACGAGGCGGAGCACGCCGAGCGCCTTGAGGTAGTGGCCGAGCGGCTGCGGCGCGCAACCGGCAAGCTCGTGAACGTGGATCGTCACGACGGGTCCTCTTGCAGGAGGGGGTCAGGCGTTTCGAGCCGCGAAGCGCGGACATCCGCGACTCGCAGCAGCGTCTCGAGATAGGCGAGCACGAACGGGCCGTGCTCGCGGCGCAGCCGCGCGACGCGCTCGACCCAGCTCGATCCGTATCGCGTCGAGAGCCCGAGCGCGGCGGGATCCAGGTGCAGTCCAAGCGCCGGGAGTTCAGCAGTGCGCCCATCCCCGCCGGTGAGCGCCGTCGCGGGCAGCACGTCGCCCTCGCGAACACCTCGCAGGGGCTGCCCTCGCTCATCGCGATCGACGAAGTCCTGGTCCGACGGCGTGCTCTGCCACGTAGCGCGTACTTTGCCGTGGTGCGTGCAGACGAGCCACGCGACGAGATCGAACTGTGCAGCGGTGAGCTGCACGAGATCCGCGACGAAGCCCGTCGGGCTCGCGCTGGTCTCCGACGAGGTGGGCATCTGCGCGTCGAGCCCGGCCGCGGTGAGCAGCTCACGGTGCGTGCCCAGGAGAGCCGGGTGATCCGGGCTCACTCGCCAGAGCAGCTCGAAGAGGCCGAGCGTGCTCGCAAGCTCGTGGCGGAACCCGCGCCGCTTCCCGCTGCCCGGGTCGTGCTCGTACAACCCGCGTACGCCGTGCCAGCAACCGTCCGGCGCCTTGGCGAGATCGTGGCGCGCGGTGAAGGAGCCCTTGTTCTTGATGGCAGCGGCGAAGACGGGGTGGGCCTTGCCGAGGTCGTGTACGCGCGCGGCGAGGTCGAGCAGCCGGACCGCCTCGGCGGAGAGGCCCAGGCTGGAGCCCAGAGACCGCGCCATATCGGCAGCCTCGGCACCGTGCGTCGCTATCGTCTTGTACGGCGACACGCTCAGGTCGTCGTGGTCCTGCGCGAGATCAGCGCGCAGGCTGGCGCTCGGCGCGTCGAGCTTGTCGGGAGTAGGGACCGAGGGCTCGTTCTTGCCGCGCTTCCTTCCGGTGAAGCCGACGGTCGCGTCGTAGCCGCCTTCTGCGGAGTCCACTAAGATGACCTGCCCCGGGTACACGTCGCGGTCACAGAGAGGTCGCCACCAGCCATCGAGGTAGTCCCAGACCCACGCGCGCAGCTTGGCCGTCGCCTCGTGGTCGTCGCCGCCCTTCGGCTTCAGCCAGTCTCTCGCGCGTCCGATGGGGACCGGGCACACGAGCTCACGCGAGGGCTGCCGATCGCGCGGCGGCGAGTCGCCTTCGATCCGCCACCACCACACGCCTACGTCGCGCTCGTCGCCCGTTCGGATGAAGCGGCTGATGTCGAGGTCAGCGCCGGTGAGGTCCGGGCCCGTGTCGAAGAGATCGTCGAGCTCTCTGCGCGTCAGCACGTGGAGTGGCTCGTAGGGATAGAGAGCGGCGCGGCGCTCCGCCTCAAGCGACGCCTCGAACACTTCCAGTGCCTGGGGGTCCGCCCCTTGGATCTCGCGGACGGCGCCTGCCGCCGCCGCGACGTCGGCAGGTTCGTAGGGCAGGGACGTCTTGAGATCGTCTTCCTTTCGCTTCTCGCCGCGATCGGTCTCCTTCTTCACCTCTATCGCTGCACACGACGCGTCCGAGTGGAAGCGTTCCACCACCAGGATGCGCCCCGCCCCCCCGTAGCGGGCGCATCGGCCGAATCGCTGCACGAGGCTCGGCCAGGGCGCGAGCTCGGTGACGAGCACATCTGCGGACATGTCGACGCCCGCCTCGACGACCTGGGTAGCGATCACGATCCGATCAGAGTCAGGCCGGCACGCCTCGCGATGGAGGAACTGCTCACGCCATGTCGCCCGCTCGAGCCCGCGGAATCGGCTGTGCACGAGGCGCACGTCGGTCTTCGCTCCCGACGCCAGCTTGGCTTGGATCTGCGAGTGAAGCGCGCAGGCGCTATCGACGGTGTTCGCCACCACCAGCGTCACCCCACCGCGATGCTCTGCGACGACACGCTCCGCCCAAGCCTTGCAGTCGGAATCGGTGGTCCTGGGGATGCTCGTGACCTCGACGCTCTTGGTCACTTCCCAGAGCGCGCCCGTGCGCTCGCGGTCCTCTATGGCCGTCCGCGCCAGGTCGGGAACCTCTGCTGCGAAGTCCACGCACGTCTCGAGCCACGCGTCTTGCATCGTCGCCGACATCCACCAAGAAACCACCGGCCGCCTCGCGCGCGGCGCGTCCTCGCGTCTGAACGCCTGGAGCTGCACGCTGGTCGCGAGCCCGACGTCCATCAACTGCACCTCGTCGAGCACCCATAGGGCGTCGTGGTGAAGCTGAGCGAACTCCATGGGCCAGCGCGCGCGCTGGCGTAGCCGCGGTTGAGCGCTCGGGACAGCAGCATGTCCTGCGTCCCAATGAGCACAGCGCAGTGCTCAGGGTAGAGATGCCAGTCGACCCGCTCGGCGCCGCCCATGAGCACGTGCACGCCGACCTTGCTCTTGTGCGAGGCCTCTCCGTCCCATAGGAGCCCAGCGCCCTCGAGCCACCGGCGCACCTCGGCTTCAGTCTGTTCGACGAGGACGCGCATGGGCAGGCAGAACACGAGGCGCCGCGGCCAGGCGTCGTCGGCGCGCTGGAGTCGGTTCCACGCCCACGCGCCCACCGTGCCTACCGTCTTGCCGAGACCAGTCGGCACGCGGATCAACCTGTCTTCGCACGCCTCCGCTAGCGCCAGACGCCGCTGCCACGCGTGCGGTCCGAAACCCGCAAACCGCTCGAACCACTCGTCGAACTGGTCTACCGCGCTTCTCCCGGGAGTCATGCCGTCGAGTCCTCCGTGTCCCATGTAGGCGGCATGCGGCTCGCCGGTGAGCGGCGAGGGCTGGATCGTCGAGCGTGTCCGGTGTTGTCGTGCGTTTTCACCAGGTCCTCGTCGACAGTCGGTGACCCCGACTGTCGACATCTTAGTCGCGGCTTCAAGCGTCGAGCCTCGACCCTATCTACGACAACGAAGGGACAACGGTTGGCGCAGTGCGAGATATCAGCCGTCTCGCGCCGAGCCGCTCTGCTATCGCCTCGACCGACCACCTGTCAAGCGCCGATTGTTTCGCTGTCGTGGATCAGCGAATCTGTGGCTTCACTGCCGCAGCGGCACCAGGCGAGCAGCTGGAGCGTCGTCGCCGGCGTTCGCGGCGGGCGGTACTCGTCGGGCGTGCGGTAGCGGCCGCGCACCGGGGTCTCGTACTCGATGAGGAGCTGTTTGGTCCGCGCGTCGAGCAGCCGCACGCGCCGGCCGTCCCACTGCACCGGCAATGTGCGTCCGATCATCCCCGGCGGCGCGCAGTAGTAGGCGCCCCCGACCTCGATGTGGCCGTCGAGGTGCACCGTGCGCACGCCGTACTCGTAGTAGCGGAAGGGCTCGACGGGCAGCGGCAGCAGGAAGGGCCGCTCCTCGGCCCACATCGCCGCGACCTGGCGCTTCACCGTGCCGTGGATCCGCGTGTCGGCCCAGCGCTCCTCCCATCGGTCGAGATGGAGCTGTGCCGCTTCGAGCGTCTCGAAGCGCAGGCCCTTGAGCGGCGTCTTCTGCGCGTGCCCGACGCCCGACTCGACCTTGCCTTTGCGATCGGGATGAGCGACGGCGCACGGCAGGCCCGTCGCGCCGTAGTGCTTGAGCACGTCGGCGTAGAGCGGGTTCAGCGTCGGGTCGTAGAAGTCGGCCTTGAGCACGCCCTCGGCCAAGTTGTCGAGAACGACGACTCGCGTCGCGCCGCCAACCCGGCGAAACGCCTGCTCGTGCAGCTCGGCCCAGATGCGCGAGCTCGAACGGAAGCTCAGCAGGCGGGCCGACTTCCGACTGTGCGCCAGCGTGAAGACGAAGAGCCGCGCCCGTACGTACTTGCCGCTCTCCGGGTGCCGCACCATCGGCCCTTGGCCGTAGTCGACCTGCCCCTCTTCGCCGGGCCTCGTGTGGATCACCGGATGCGCGTCGGGCATCGGCTGACCGCGCAGCTTTCCCACGAAGCGCTTCACGCTCGCGTACTTCGCGCTGAAGCCGTGCTCGGTGACGAGATCCTGGTAGATCGCGACCGCGTTCCTGCCAAGCCGCAGCGCCTGCTCGATCTCGTCTCGGTACGCCTCGCACGCGCTCGCTGTCGGCGACCGCGTCGGCAGCGTCACGCCGGCGGAGTCGGTGGACACCTCACCGACTGTGGCCGCCTTTGACGGCGGCCCCACCTGGCGCGGCCGGCGCACCGCGATCCCGGCCGCCTTCAGATACGTGCTCGCGGTCTCGCGTCGGACGCCGGTCGCGCCCTCGATCTTCCGCAGCGACCAGCCGAGTCGCCCAAGTGCCAGGACCTGTTGGTATTTGTCGTTGCCCAAGACGTTTGCCATCCCGGCGCGGAACCACCGTCCCGACGCCTTCGTCAACGTCCTGGCGACTACTCCTCAGACTGGCCGGTTTTCAGGTGTCCACCACTGGCCGGATTTGGGTGTCCCCCGAGGTCCGTGCTCGGAGCGAAGCGTGGGACAGGAGCGCAGGATCTGCGCTTCCGATGTTTCCTAAAGCATCGACCACGGCACCGCGCGGACGCGCTTGGTGAGCTGTTCAACGTGCTGGCAGCGACACACGACCAGGCCGTGTCGGGCGCGATCGGGATACAGGTCGAGGAACGCCTCGACGT
>Ga0163152_10003787_pt1 | contig 19325 bp, 21 predicted proteins | sample OliLakLV19MP8IB2_FD_148635 | JGI IMG/M metagenome (GOLD analysis project Ga0163152, IMG submission 148635) | Freshwater microbial mat bacterial communities from Lake Vanda, McMurdo Dry Valleys, Antarctica - Oligotrophic Lake LV.19.MP8.IB-2 | ecosystem: Environmental > Aquatic > Freshwater >...
CCGCTAGAGGGCCTAGAAGCCTCCAGGAAGCCTGCGAGCCGCGATCGGGTACTTCCACCCCACGAGCTGGCGCAAATCGCTCCTGCGGCCAATCCAATGACTATCAACAGGCGCCTCTCATGCGCCACTCTTGCGCCTGTTTTTCTTGGTATCTTTAATTTGTGAAGAAGCAGCGTGAGCGTAACCCTAAGTCGGCTATTTGGACCATATACGGCCTCAATCGCCCTTCTTCCCCAAGGTACCAAGGCCTCAAAGGTGTTATGTGGCACCTCACCTCCATCTACGTTCGAGTGAGAGACTTCAGGCACTGGGGCAGGTGCATAAACTGTGGAAAGCATGTGCAGAACTGGCGCGACCTCCAGTGTGGGCACTTCATTAACGCCGCCCGCTGTGGCTTTGCCCTCCTCTTTGACCTAAAGAATCTAAATGGCGAGTGTGGCGGCTGTAATGCCTACGACAAACAAAAGCTCGGCTATGAACGCAACCTCGACCTCCGCTATGGAGCTGGAACGGCGCAGGCGTTGAAGGACCGCTACTTTGAGAGCAAAAAAATCGGCAAAACCTCAAAGGAATACACCAAGCTAGAGTATGATAGGGAGATACGGAAGCTATTAGGAGGGCTTGAACTATTCTCCACAGATACATGGACCACTTACACAAAAGACTACAGGAGCGACAAAAGAACGACAGAATAGGGCTTAACCGAGCCTCTAAAATGGTGCTGCGCCTCATTAAGCAGGACGTGCCCCCTGATGAGATACGAAACGCCGTGGCTCTTCATTCCGCCCTCGCAGATGACTTCAACACCAAATACAATATCTATAACGACTACAGGAGGGTATAACGAACCTGTCCGTATCAACAGACCGCCCTTAACAAAGCGGTTTTTTGTTGTACAATGAATGTTGCTAACAACTACAAACAATGGCGTTTAAGAAAGGTGAAAGCGGCAATCCGAGTGGTAGACCGAAAGGGAGCGAACTCCTAGACCTTCAGCAGTTGCTACGGAAAAAAGCTAAAGCTGAAGGAAAAAAGCAGGAGGATCATTACATCACGGAGTTTACTGACTTTCTCATAGATAATTACAAGGAGAGCGACAAGCTCATGGTATGGATGGGCGACCATCTGTTTGGTAAAGCGCAGCAATCAGTAGACCTTACGAGCGGCGGGAAACCGCTATTAATCACCGCAATAGATGACGAGGGAGACAGTAAAACTCAATGACCTCACGCACTTCTCCCCGAAGCAGGAGGAAGCTAGGAAAGAAGCGCTTAGACACCGCTACACGCTCTATGGCGGAGCGATGGCAGGGGGTAAAAGTTACTGGCTCCGATGGATGCTTGTATGCCTTCTCATCAAATGGGCAAGCGCTGGACATCGAAGTGTCGAAGTCGGGCTTTTTTGTGAGGACTACCCTACCCTTAAGGACCGCCAGCTCTCAAAGATTGGTTCGGAATTTCCTTCGTGGCTTGGAACCTTACACGGCGACCACGCCCAACACGGTAGATGTTACATCCTTGCTGAAGAGTATGGCGGCGGTGTTATTAAGTTTCGAAACTTAGACGACCCTTCTAAATACCAATGCTTTAAAACAGGAACAGAGATTTTAACTGAGGAAGGCTTTAAACAGGCGGAGCATGTAAAAATTGGAGAATTTGTCCCTACACTTGATACACTGACACAGGAAGTTACTTATCAACCAGTTGAAAAAACATGGTCATTTGATTTTGACGGAGAGCTTGTTGAAACACCGAATAATAAATCATTGGTGGCTTTTTCAGTAACTCCCAATCACAATGTTCCCGCAAGGACACGGAGAAAGAATGGGTATACGCTTACACGGGCTGATTCACTTCCAAGTGAATTTTATGTTCCAACTAACGGAGTGTGGGACGGCGTTGAACAAAAGACATTTGAGATACCAAATGCAGAGCTACACAGAGACAAGAAACCAACAGTCTTCAGCATGGCAGACTGGCTTTACTTTCTAGGTTGGTTTTTATCAGAAGGCTCTCTTGGGGACAGGAAAAGATACGAGATTAAAATTTCTCAGACTAAAGAGCAACACAGACCTAAAATCAAAAAAGCCATTGAAGCTCTTGGTTATCCAGTTTATGAAGAAGATAGTGGTTATCGTCTTTATGGAAAGTCTATGTTTGAGTACTTGTCGCAGTTTGGTCTTAGCCAAGACAAATTCATTCCGAGAGAACTTCTTAAATTGGCACCACATACTTTAGAACCACTTTATACGTCTCTTATTGAAGGAGATGGAAGTGTATACAAAAATGGATATACACGCTTCATTTCAATATCCAAACAACTAATTGATGACGTTTCTGAACTTGCGCTTAAGATGGGCAAAACACCAACTGTAATTCCAACGAATCACGAAAGACAAAGGTTTGAAAACGCTAAGCCGTGCTGGCATCTTGGTATACGAAACCGAACCGAAGCTAGAATAAACAGAAAAAATCTTGTACGGACAAAGTATAAAGGAAAAGTACACTGTGTAACTGTTTCTCCAAATCACACAGTATTCATTCGTTACAACAATAGAATCTCTGTAAGTGGTCAATCCGCTGAATTCGCCGCTATCGCAGTGGATGAGCTTACCAAAAACACTGAGGACGTTTTTGATGATCTCCGCAATCGTTTACGCTGGCCTGGTATCACTGACATTAGGTTTCTTGGCGCCACTAATCCCGGTGGTATCGGTCACTGTGTCCCTTTCGGGGATGTATTAACCGAGAGTGGCTGGAAACTCATAAAAGATGTCCGCGTAGGCGATAAAGTACTCACTCTCCAAGATGACGGCACGCAAGGTTTTGTGCCCGTTGCGCAGGTGATTGCGGAACCATTCGATGGTGAGCTGTACGAGAGCGACAACTGGTCGGCGCGGTTCTCTTGTACACCCAACCACAAGATTGCGGTTTGCACTGAGACCAAGACGATGAGTGGACGCACATTCCACGAACCACAACTACGCGAGGTTCAAGACTTACCGTCCGTCACGCGACTCCCCCTCTTAGGGCAGTGGGTTGGAGAGGAAATAAAGACATTCTCGGTACCTGAGATTGAGACACGGAAGGTCAAGATACCCCAACCTACTACAATCCGTGGCGACGATTACGCTGAGTTAATGGGGTGGTTCCTCTCGGAAGGTTCTGCTAGATGCGACGTGGGACGCAAACTCTTCTCAATTTCCCAAATGAAGGTAGCGAACCGTGACCGCATACGGCAGCTCCTATCGCGTATAGGCTTTACTTACACCGAGACCGCTACGGAGTTTGTGGTCCACTCGCCACATTGGTCAACCTACCTCACACAGTTCGGTAAGTGCCGAGACAAATTTGTACCGCGTGAGATTTGCAATGCTAACCCGCGCCAACTCGCCCTTTTCATGGAAACCTTGTTTCTTGGTGACGGCCACGGGATGCACTATTACACCATTTCAAAACGTCTTGCTGATGATGTACAGGAGATTGCACACAAATTGGAGTTGCGAACCTACGTTTCTTCTCGCCAGCGCAAGAATCGGAAGGGCTTGAGTTACGATGTATCGCTTAAGCTTGATAAGATTGGATGGATAGAACGTGCCAGGGTGCGTCGCACACCCTTTAAAGGGATGGTCTACTGCCTCGGCATTAAGAACATCCATCGCTTCTATCTCAGACAGAACGGCACCATCTACTTGAGCGGTAATTCATGGGTAAAGAAGCGTTGGTTAGATAGGATATTTGAAGAACAGGAGACGGAGCCTGACCAGTTTGTGTACATCCGCGCGCTTGCACAAGACAACCCGCATATTGATAAGAGCTACTTAAAACAGCTAGAGAGCTTGCCCGCTGATAAGAGACGCGCCTACCTTGAAGGCGACTGGGATATCTTCAAAGGCCAGTACTTCACCGAGTGGCGCAAAGAGATACACGTCTGCGCCCCGTTTCAGATTCCCGAGGACTGGCGCAAGTTCATTGCTGGAGACTACGGTCACGCCGCACCGAGTTCCGTTGGCTGGTTCGCCATGGACCCCGACGGCGCGCTGTACCTGTACCGAGAGCTGTATCGAGCGGGCATGACCTACACCCAGCTCGCTGAAGAAGTCTCGGCACTTACCTCGCCTAGCGAGAAGATTGAATACGAAGTGTGGGACCCTGCCCTGTGGAGCAAGAAGGGCGAGCGCGATGACAACCTATCAGGCGCGGAGGTGTATGAGCGAAGGCGCAAGGAAACCAGTCAGAAGAGTCCCTGGATGGTCAAAGGGGACAACAGCCGCGTACTAGGCTGGCAGGAGGTGCGGGAGTGGCTCCGGCCCTTCCTAGGGCAGCAGAAAGCGCTCACCGCAAGGTTCCAAGCCTTCTCGACCTGCCCCGAGTTTCTGCGGACCTTCCCCGCCCTCATTCATGACGAGCATAACCCAGAGGATGTGGACAGCGATGGTGAGGACCATGCCGGCGACATGCTACGCTATGGAGTAATGAGCCGCCCACGGCCCGCGAAGAGCAGAGCGGACATCGCCAAAGCAGAGTTTGACTTAGCCATGAAGCGCAAGAAGAGTTTATCAGGGGCATCTAAGCGACTATTTGTACAATGATTGAGCTAACCGAGGCGCAGCAGAAGGAAGCCATACAGAAGAAGATTGAGCAGTTTCGTGCGGGCTTTAAGAAACTGGAGGAAGAGACGGGCATGACCCTTATTGCGGTCTTACAGCCCAGCCCCACAAAGATCGAAGCCTTACTCGCTACCGTTCCCCTACAGAAATGAAACTTCAAGCCTACGGTCCTATGGTCTGCCTTAAGCCTATGAAGTCTGCCCTTGAGATGCAGGCGGATAAGATTGGGATAATTGGTGTGGGAGACATTATGCGCTCAGGAGCCAAAACCGTATTTAAACAAGGCGAAGTGGTTTCCATGGGTTCTAAGGTCGAAGGTTTAAAGAAAGGAGAACTGGTGATTTTTAACCCCCATGACGTAGATGAGTGGGAGGACTATGTGCTGGTGAATGCGGGAGCCATCGTTGCCAAACTCCAATGACGCGTTTTCTCATTACACTTCTCATCCGGCTCACCGACATCCCAAGTGCGCCGACGCCTGACAAGAGAACTGAAGACTGGCTGGCAGAAAGCTATATGCGTGAGGGCTTCAGGCAGTACCTCTCAGGGAGAGAGCGCAAACTCCAGGAGTATCTATCGCGCGGCATTGGTGCAAAACCTGTCTCACGAGATGATTATCTCCTTGGGTTCGGTCAACTTCAGGAATTGATGAACCTCACTAACTTAGCTAAAGCCTGCTATGAGAACAAACAAACGGAACTGGCGCGCAAAAAAGCCGTTGTACACACATCTGTTGACAGAGCTTAGTGAAGATATGGTGTACAATTAAGGTAACGAGGTCGCACAGCTCGTCCAACTGTGTGAATTAACAGGTAACGCTTCACCTGAAATGGAAGACGAAATTATCACCGACGCTCCCGAGGTGCCAGAAGGGGGACAGACCGAAGAAGTCAAAACGACTTCAACGGAGAGCGGCGATCCATTGGACGCTATCTCTGACCCCGACGAATTGCGTAAAATCGCAAAGAGCCGAGGAGTGGCCTACAAGAGAGTTAAGGAGGAACGAGACGAGTTAAAAACCAACCTCGCGCCTACAGACCCTTTACATAAGCCTGTTACCAAGCAAGACCTGCTGGTGCAAAATACGCAGGAGGCGAAGAACCGTGTTAGTGAGGACATCCGCGCTAACTGGAAGGTGCTCCAGGACTACGTTCCGGTGAAGTACCACGGTGCTACAAGTCCTGATGATATTGCAAAAGCAATGACCGTGGCATACACGACCTATCTTGCGGAGAACCCTGCGAAAGCAGGCGATCCCGGTGCGGCTCTGGCAACAGATGCTGGCATCAAAGGAGGTTCCCAGACGGTAGCGGCAAACGCTGCACCGACTGAAGACCCTCGTTTCGGCAAGCCGAAAGGCCCCGAGAGTTGGTACCAAGAGAAGAAATAGCTTTACATACGACAGCCGCTTATTACCAATTAGTAATAAAGCACAATGGCTTGTTTACCTTATAACAACGAAGTAGGAAAGGTTGTACTTCTGCCCGCCAAAGCCAGCATCACCTTCACCAAGGGTGACATGCTGAAGGACGACGGTGCAGGTTTTATCACCATCACCGCTACTTCGCACGCAGTAGACATCAACTTCATTGCGGCAGAGACCAAAACCTCTACCGGTACTGATGGTGGTACCCTGCTTGCATGTTGGCCTACGCAGAACACCCGCTTCATTTGCGACACCGATGCTAACCCAGCTCAAACTGACGTTGGTACGTTGTGCGATTGGGCAGCTGTAGGCACTTTGAACCCTGATGCTTCTACTGACGACCTCTTCATCATTGAAAAGATTGAAGGTCCGGTTGCCAACAAGAAGATTCTTGGCCACTTCATGCACGCAAACGAATCATAGTCTCGGTTCTATTCTTATCTCTTAACATTACTCATTCATGGCATATACCTCAACAGACTTTTCAACCCTGACCGGGAAACTCAACGAGGCTTTTAACGAAGCAGCGTCGGTTTCAATGGCAGAGTGGATTGGAAAGCAGGTGTTCGATGTTATCGACACCGACTGGCAGGTTTACAACTTCCTCCACGTCAATGGTGCTGGTGGTGGTTTCTCCCGCCTCGCTGAAGGGCAACAGCTTCCCGTCGTTTCCTCACAAGAGGGTGACAGCGCAAACTGGACCCAGAAGCGCTACGGCTCCCGTGTGGCAATTACCAAAGACCTACGCCTCTTCGAGCGCTACGACGTTATGGAGAGCTTGGTTCGTGATGAAGTTGATTACGCATTTAACCGCATCGACCAAACGATGGCGGACATTCTGCTTAACGGCTTCTCCGGCACCAGCTACACCGATATCTTCGGCGACGCGCAGGCAAATACGTCAGTAGATGGCGTGGTGCTGTTCTCAGCCTCACACACCTACAACGGCACCGCTTCGACGTACCGCAACCTCATCAGGAACGCAGCAACTACGGCAAACCCAGCACTTGACCGTGATCCGATTGTCCAGGCCCGCACTGACGCGATGCTCTACAAAGACGCATCCGGCATTAACCGCCCTATCAATCTCGACAACCTTATTGTCGGCGCAACCAATGCAGACTTGGCACAGCGCTTGGTCTACTCGTCCGGTGTAGCAAATACCCCGAACGTAGATATCAACCCGCTAAAAGCCGCTGTAACAAAAATTACGATCTGGCCTCGCCTCGACCTTCGCGGTGATGGTACTGATACGAAGGCGTATTGGTTCATGGCAGACTCGAAGCACGTCAAGAAGTCTCTCAAAGCACCGTTTGCACAGAAGCCAATGATGCACTCGTCCAAAGAAGTGGATGATACCCTCGACTGGATGTATCCAGTAGATGCGTATTACACCCTCGGCATTGGCTGGGCGGCATACATTCGCGGTTCAACTGGCGTAAACTAATAGTCATTATCAATTAACAGCTTAAATCCTTATGTCTCTCAATTGGGAAAAGCTTATTTCACAGGGGCGAGCGAAGGCTCCCAATGTTCCTTGGACCGACGAGGAACACCAGGCGATCCTTGCCCTCATGAATGAGCGAGGCTTACACCGCATGAGTGCCGCCAACTTTGTGTTGAACGGCGTTGTGACGCTGGAAGCCTACGACAAAGCCAAGGAAGCCGAGTTCAAGCCTAAAAGCTTGAAGGAGGTAACTGACGAAGCGGTAGCTGCTGTCAAAGACAACGGCGCAACCTTCGGGGCTACGAAGACGGGGAAGAGCAAGAAAAAGATATGACTAACTACAAACTCATCATCGCTCTTGTTCTCGGACTTGTAGTCGGCGTTGTGGGCTATATGCTCATGGCTCCCGCTCCACAGCAAGACGGCCTCGGCGCAAGCCCCTCATCACAGCTCTCCCGCCTTAGCGGACCAATAAAGATTGGCGCAAACGGTTCAGAGATTGCTGAGTTGAAGGCGGGACAGTGCACACTCATTGTTGGTACGGTCGCCCACGCGGCATCAACAACCAAGGCTTACGATTGCGCCTTCACCGGCGTAACGTCGACTGACGTTGTAACTGACGCCATGTTCGCCACTACGACGGCGGTTCTGTACGACAATATGTTCACCATCCAGTACGCAGCACCGTCAACGACTGCCGGTTTCATCACGGTGCTCGTCTTCAATCCTGGTGCGGCAAGAAACTTGTCTGCGACTGGTATTGCTTCGACGACTAACGTTATGTACATCGACAACTAGTGCCTACCCTCAGCGCCCGAGAGGCGCTGGGATGTGGGCGCTACATTAAAAACTAATTACAAACTATGAAAGCAATTATTTACGCACTAACAATCGCGTTCCTAGGTATTTTTGCGTATATGTTCGTTGCACCGCTGTTTAGTGCCACCACCCTTAAACTTCCTACCCAAACCGCGTACACCTACCAAAACTTCAGCTTCTTCTCCGCTACCACAACATCTGCTACCTCAACCACCCTCACTGATGGGGGAGGCTACTTCCAGATAGCAGGCGCAAAGCACGTTACCTTCTACATGTCGCGCGGGGGTTCGACTGGTGCAAACACAGGTCGCTCGCGCTTTGAGGTGGAAGTTACGCCTGACGGAACGAATTGGTACGACTACTACAAACTCATTCAAAACGACGCGGCGCAGACTGGCACCACGACGGTGACGATTAGCGCGGCAACCAGCACCACGATTACCACGATGGACGTGTTAAAAGACACCTTCTACGCGGTCCGCTGTATCGTTGTTGAAACAACTGACGGAGACCACACCTGTACGGCTACTGCCGACTTCTAACACCACTATGAGTGAAACCCAAGCGGACCTGGCCAAGTACGCGACCGACCATGACCTGCTTGTGGTGTTGAACGAGCGAGTGGGTTCCTTAAAGCTCGCGGTTGAGAACAGAGCCATGGACCATGAAGGCCGTATTCGGGCGATCGAAGCCAGGCAGTGGGTGTTCGCGGGCGGCGCAACAGCGATAAGTACATTAGCAGGCTATCTAATTTCAATCTTCTTTTAACATGACGCCCCTACTCCAACATCGCAACAACACCTTCTCGCTGGATAACTCCCAGCTTCAAACTGGTGCGGTGGCGGAGACGTACCTCACCGCAGAGACCTCGGGCGGTGCCTCAACCACCCTCACCGTCAAAAACATCATCGGATTCAACATCAATCAAATTCTTCTCATTGAAGACTTGGGGAGTGAAAACGCTGAGATCGTGCTGACCCACGCCACGACTACCCCTACGGGAACGACCATCACCTTAACCGGCGCACTGGTTAAAACCCATCCCGTGGGAAGCAAGGTTCGAGCGATTGTCTACAATCAAGTCGAACTCTCCCGCGCCACGACTGCCGCAGGAAGCAAGACGGTCCTGACGGTCGCAACCACCGCGAACTTCAATCCGCCTTCTGGTTTAGGCTCTGGTCTGATTGCTATCGATGCCACAGCGATTGTGCAGAAGATGCAAAGCTCGGAGCACACCAGCGGCTACTACTTTGCCCGCTACAAGGACAGCATCACGTCTGATTTCTCTGACTACACAGATGCCCTGGTCTACGGGGGTTGGGCTACCAACACTGTGGGCTACCTGATAGATCAAGCGGTGACTGATGTGGGGGTTACCCTAGGCGACCTCATTACCCGCGCCAAGTGCTATGCCTGGATTAATGAATGCCTCAAAATGGTGCAGGGGAAACTCGTTCGCTGGCCTGGGCTGTTTGAATACAACTACATTGCGGGGCAAACCACTCGTGGCATCAACACGGTCACAATGCCCACCAATGCGTACGATACCGAAACCAACCGTTCAATATTGGCAGTGCGGATAGGAGACAACAGGAAACTCACTCTTATAGAGCCTGTGGAGTTTGAGGAGCAGGTAGGGGCTGTGACGACACAGGTCACTACCCAAGCCTCTGCCACCGCTACTACACTGGAGATTGATAACTCCTATGACTTTGCCGACAGTGGCTCCGCGAGCTTCTACATTTCTGGCACGAAGTACACCATTACCTACACTGGCGTTACACGCTCAGCGACCGCTGGCGTCCTAACGGGCGTCCCAGCTTCTGGTACTGGTTCGGTTACAGTCACCGTGCCAGTAGATACCAACGTGTGGCAAAACGAGGAGGAGGGCACGCCGTCAATTGCGACGGTGCGCGATGGTGTCTTGGAGTTTTACCCGCTCTCAGACAGTGGCTACGACAACCTCAACATCTACCTTGACTACGCGCTCATCGTGACTGACGTGAACAGCGATGGCGATACCATCGATTACAAGCGTTTTGACATGGCCTCATGGTATCTCAAGTGGCGCATTAAAATGGCTGCGCGCAATAATGGCGCCCTGAGTGTCGAAGACCCGCTCTACCTGTTTTATAAAGAAGCCCTGAACGACGCGATTAGAACCGCACCCTCTGAAAACTCCTTTAGACGCCCGCCACGCATTAACCGAATGAACAGCCCACATGCCTCGTGGGGACCGTTTAGCGAGTCTAACGACCAATGAGATGCGCCTTGAACCTTTCCATAAAAGCGACTTCTCCTCGGGACAGGTAAACAACGTCAACCCGAACCTTGTTCCCCGTGGTGCGGTGGAGCTGGGGATGAACGTGATATTCGACCAGGAGATAGGCTCCGCCGTCTCCCGCCTCGGCACTGCGATTGTCGGCGCGCAGCTAGTGGACAACATGACCATTCTCGGCCTGCACCAGCACATTGACACCGACACGGCCGCCAACAACATCCTCTTTGCTACGCTGAATGCTTCAGGTGGCGCGACCTCAAAAGTGATGAACGTCACTGCGGCCACGAACGTGGTCACGGGTCTTACCGCCAATACCAAGATGCGCTTCTTGACCTACCTGGGAGAGACGCTGGCCATTAATGGTGTGGATGCCGAACGCGCATGGAATGGTTCGAGCTGGATCACCACGGGCGGCGCTTTTGACCTGGCCGACCTCCCCGGTTCAAACACCTGCGACCTCGCGATCGAGTTCCTTGACCGCGTGTACACCGCTGGCGACAGCACCCATCCTTCACGCTTGCATTACTCTGGCCTTTCAGACGGCGCCGCTGTGGCGTGGGCCGGAGATTACATCGACATCGAAAAGGAGAATAACGGGGGACCTATTACGGCTCTCGCCAAAGTTCCCGGCTACCTGCTCATCTTCAAAGAGCGCAGCCTCAATCGCTTTAACGGCTCCTCTGCCTTTCCAGAGAGCTTGGTGCAGCTAGGCGCGCCCGTTCAAGAAAGTGTCGTAATGGGCGGCGGTTTAGTCGCCTTCTACTCCGCATCGAACGAAAACGCCAAAGGCTTCTACCTCACTGACGGCGGCCGACCCATACCTATTAGCCACGACAACACGCGGCCCATAAAGAAATGGGTAGACGCCATTACCTCTGACACTGCCGTTGCAGGCTGGGCCACTGATCGAGGCTTTGCGTGGAGTATTGGGGATGTGACGGTAGACGGCGAAGCGTGGACCAATGTGGTTTTATATTTTAACCGCACCCTTCAGCAGTGGAGTGTGCGGAGCTACCCTACTCAATTTAGTGTCTTTGCGAGCTACCTTGTGAGTGGCATTAACACGACGGTAGGAGGCGATGACGATGGCACGATTTATAGGGTTGATAAGGCGGCGACGTACTCTGACAACGGCACGGCTATTCAGTGGCGGGTGCGGGACCAGTGGCAGGATTTTGGGTTCAACCAGATTAAAAATATAAGCGACAAACTGTATGTACGAGGAAAGAATCTCGAAAGTACCCGAATTAACGTCCTCAAGGATGAGGATACCGGCGACGTTATCTCAGTCGGCACTTCCACCCTCTGGAAGAAACTTCTCACCTTCCTTGGTGTGGGAACGACTATTGACGCGACCACTATTAGTATCGAGATTGTGGGCGAAACTACCAATGCCCAAGCCTACCTTAGAGAAATTGAAATCCCCAGCATCGATGTCCGCGCCAACTACACCGTATGAGGACACTGTCCTACAGCGTTGATGATCTAGGCATCGGGCAACAGCTCTCGGGGAATGAGACTGCGGCTTTTGGCAATCTGTACTTTGACGGTCTAACACCTTCGTCCTTACAATCCGGCCAGCTCATTTCAAACATTGAACAGCAGGCCGGCACACTCTTTAATGGGAAGACTGGCTTTAATAACACTGCCGCCGGGTATAGGCTCGGCATAGATGATGATGGACTGCTAAAATTCTACATCGGGGACAGCTCTACCTACCTCAACTGGACCGGCACTGCTCTCGTCATTTCAGGTTCCCTTACCGCAACCACGGGGGCGATAGGCGGCTTTACCATTGGTACTGATTACATCAGAGACGCCGGGGACAGTTTTGGCTTAGCTTCTACCGTCTCCGGTTCCGATGATGTGCGCTTTTGGGCGGGAGGTACCTTTGCAAACAGAGCGACATCGGCTTTTAGAGTAACCGAAGCGGGTGCCGTTACCGCTTCTAGTCTGACTATTACCGGCGGGGCAATTACGGGAACACCAATTGCCAGCATTCCTAACTCGACCGCTACAGACATTTCTCTTTTAGAGAAGACCTGGACTATGGTGTTCTCTGTTACCGACGCTGACACCATTGCGTGGACGAGTGGCACGATTACTCTTTCAAACAGTCGCACCTTTTCAATACTAAGTGGCAACACCGGCAACATGGCGGCACTAACATACTTGTATGTAGACCCCGCTGTTTCCTCAACGGTTCTCCAAACGACAACAACAGCCGCCACCGCTATGGGCGCTAACAAGTGCCTCATCGGCACGGCGCGGAACAATACCGTTACGGCTAGCTTTATTCCCTACGGTCCTGGTACACCATTAGTAGACGGTGCAAACATTGGTGCTCTCTCGGTTGTCGCGGGCAACATCGCAGCCGCATCAATCACTTCAACAAAAATCAGCGTCTCCCAACTCTCCGCTATTGCCGCTGATATGGGAACGATAACGGCAGGTACGATAACGGGAACTACTGTTCAAACCGCTTCATCGGGCGCGCGATTCGCCATGACATCCACGGCATTTCAGGGCATCAACGCGGCGAGTGCAGTCATCTTCGAGATTGTTTTGACGGGCGCCGATTCTGGCGACGTCATTTTAGGCGACGATGCAACAGGGCAATATGCGAAATGGGACAACTCGGCGGGTACATTCAGCGTCTACTCTAACAATGTCCTAATCCCAACCGTCCAAGAGTTTGCTTCAAGCGGAACATGGACGAAACCAACTGCATTAGCGTACATCCTTGTGAAGGCGTGGGGCGGTGGCGGTTCGGGTGCATCCGACGACGACCACGGAGCTACCGGGGGTGGCGGTGGTTGCTATATGGAAAAGACATTCAAGGCAGCTTCTCTTGGCGCAACGGAGACGGTCACGATTGGAAATGGTGGAGCAGCCGCCACAGACACCAATATCGGAAATGCTGGAGGTACTACGACATTCGGTTCACTTCTCTCGGCTTATGGTGGTGGTGGTGGATACATTTTATCTAATACCATAGATGACTGGGCATATTCTGGGGGTGAGGGTGGAACGCCATTCGCAACTGGAGAAGGTGGTACGCAGGTCGGAACCACAGGGAGCGGAACCGTCCCACCTATGTCCGTGTACGGCACACGCGTTATAGGAAATACGGGCGGTAGCGGATATTTGAGCGGCGCTGGTGGTGGCGCCGTGGCTAATACCGCTACCGCATATGCCGGTGGCAACGCCCTCAAAGGCGGTGCGGGTGGCGGCGCCGCTCATAACACCGGCTCTGAAGGCGCTGGGGGTACAAGTATCGACGGGGGGAATGGTGGCCAAGGTCAAGACGATATAGCGGGTACTGCGGGTTCAGTGAGAGGCGGTGGTGGGGGGGGGTGTTCTAGTGGCGCCCATTCAAGCGGCGCAGGTGGCAAGGGATATTTAGAAGTCTGGCATTTTTACGCATAGCATATATGAATATCAATATAACAGCAGAGCAAGAAGCGTTTTTGAAAGCTCACTTTGACACTAATAATGTTGAGACTCCTTCACAGGAAAATTTCGATAGGTGGGTTCAATCGATGGCAGACGCAGTACATATCATCGCACCAACCGCGGCGCAAAAAAAAGAACACCTAGAAGCAGCTACGGGAAGAATTATCGATGAGAAAAGCAAAAAAAACGGTGATATAATTAAGCCAAAATAATATTTATATGGCAAATCGTGTTGAAGGAAATACATTCGTTTCAGGTAACCAAGACGGGACGGAGACTAGATATCCTCTCGTTGGTACCATCTCTGGCCAACCTGTATACCAGAGTCCCACCAACCCCGACTACATATTTGGACTTCGCACAGCGGTAACCGGAGAACCAGCCATCGGAACAAGTTATGGGGGAGGAATAGCAACCTTCTCCAGCGGAACCTACGGTAATTGGGTACCCCTTGGGAGTACAGCATCCTCTTCAACACCGACCACCCCGACCACCCCGACTGACGCGACGCAAGCCAACCAACTCACCGACCAGCAGTTTAACGAGTGGCTGGGTACACAGAACCTTTCTGCCGATCAGAAGTCGGCGATTACTGCGCTCTATAACGCGGTAGGTACCAACGACCAAGCGACAGCTGACAAGGTGAAGGCCGCGATAGAAGCCGGCACCGCGTACTCTGATCCCTACTTTAAGGCGCAGGGGGCACTTCTTACCGACGCGCTTACCCGTGGCATGTCGAATGTGGACGGCGACCTCGCCTTTAATGAACTCTCACTCTCGAACCGCCTCAAAGATATCCAGGACACCATAGCCCGCTCAGGCGAACAACTCTCCTTTCAACACCTTCAGGAACTGAAGGGATTGGAGCGCCAGTTCGGCCAAGATTTAAACGTGCTCCAAAACGACATGGCAGCACGCGGCTTCACCTCTTCCTCTATCCGCACCAAGAAGGAAGGCATACTGACTGACACCTTCGGAGATATCCGCGAGAGCGCCAATCGTTCCTTCCAGTACCAGAATGAGAACATGAATCAGCAACGTACTACCGCCGAGCGCGATACCGCCCTAGAAGTAGCCCGCCTCCAGGAACTCGCTTCCCGTGGCAAGTTAGACCTTCTCCGCAGCGGTGAGGAGAAACTAGGCTCCTCTGCGATGGGTGAACTGGGGTACAACGGCCTCGTTGGTGGAGTTGGTGGTGAGTTGCCAAGAGCCCAAGCCCAAGACGCCTTATCATTTGCCAGCTCATACGTCTTTTAATTTATGGTTTTCTATATTGAATCAGGAACCGGACGGCAGGTAACAAGCGGATTTGATCCGAACAAGTTTTATATTGAGAGCGGCACGGGTAAACAAGTGTCTGGCTCGCAGCTAGCTGGCTCTACTTCCGCTCCAAGTAATGTTTCTAGCGCTCCACAGAGCGCTCCACAGAGTCCTACACCAAGCACTGCCCCCCAGGGCTTTGGTCTAGGCGGCTTTAAACCTGCACCCTCGCCTGGAGCCTCACAGTCGACCTTCCTTCCGCCCACGCAATCGGGAGGCCAAGGGGGTTCATTACTTGACTTTGCCAATGCGGTTGACGCCGCAACAAACATGGCCAAGCAGAAGCGCAATGCAGGGAATTTGGAGATGATGATGCCCCAGCAAGGCACCCTTATGGCGTCTGACTTCAATGGCATTCTGTCTAACTTGAACCGCGCCTCTGATAGCACGGCCAGCAATTTAACTAACCGCGCCATCGAAGCCGCCACTCCGCAATACCAAACCACACAAATAGGCAATGAAATGTATCAGATACAATACGACGCTTCCGGCCGCTACATGGGCGCGCAAAAGATTGCGACGGTACCCAAAGATGGCGGTGGCTACACCTACGATACTGTGCAAGACGGTCAAGGAAATATCTTTGAAGTCCAGTATGACGAAACCGGCAAGATGATTGGCGAGCGCTTTGCCGCAGCCGCAGGCCCCAACACAGTCTCTACACCCGCCAGTGCAAAACCGATGACGAGCGGTGGCCTCACTATCAGTGCCGATGAGAAGCAGGAAATGTACACCATCCTACAAACCGGGAAGTCCAATGGTGGTACCCCGTATGGAAACGCGATGGGTCAAGACGGCTTTGTAGACCCCGCTGTGTACCTCCAACTTATGGACCAGTGGCGACTGAACGGTGGATTACTAGAAGACTTCACCAAAGATTTTCCCCCGGAGCAGTTTATTAACCCAGCGAACACGTGGGTTGGTACCGAACTCAAAAAGCGCGGCGTGAAGTGGGGTAAAGAACCCGCACCCGCATCGGGCGGCTACTCTGCTACTGAGAAACGAAAACTTGAACAGCAAGGCCTCCTTAATGCCCCACGACAACAACAACTCGACGCCCTGTATGGAAACACCGAAGATGATTACTCAAGCATATGAGTTTTTGGGATACCAAAAAGACAAAGGGTTCTATCTGGGATAAAGGACCTCAGCAAACTGCGGTCGCTTCTAAACCCACCGCCAAACCTGTAGAGCTGTTTCGTAGTGGCGGTTCAGCGAAACCTACCCTCACGACTCCGAATTATTCTTCAGCGACCTTTGGAGGATTTGGCGGCACGCAATCTTCAACCCCGCAGCAGTCGAACATCAACCCTGCGGGCTTTTTCCCGGCGACCGTCGCAAAGATCCTCTTTCAGGCTCCTGGTCGAGCCACAGCCAGCATTACCGCAACGGCCCAAGAAGCGTTTACCGGCAGTGCCCCTATAAAAACTCCTCAAGGAGCCGCCCGCATTTTTCTCGGTTCGGAACCGATAGGCTCTCTCTCCAAACCTGCTCTTGAGGCGAGCGATTGGCTTGAGAAGAAGGGCGTTCCCCGCCTGTTGGCCAGCCCTTTCGCCTCAGGAGCTGTTGCCGCCATTGCCGTCTCCGACCTGACGCCCCTTGGCGGACAGAAGAACGCCTTCAAAGCGATTGTTGGCGTGAAGACTGCGCCTGATGCAGCAGCGCTTGCCCGCGCTATGGGCGTTGCGGAGGATCTGGTGCCGACGGCTACGGAAGCCTTCTTGCGTGCCGCGAATATCGATCAGGCCAAAGCTGCATTCCAAAGCATTGAAACACTGCAACGCACTACGAAACCTGTCTCCTCTGCCATCGCTAAAGAGCTAGCTACAGAAACTACAGCAGGCTCCTCTGCCAAAGAAGCTGTAGCTAAGGGTCTCACAGAGGAGCAGTTTATGAAGGGGCAGGGAACGCCTTTGTATCACGGGTATCATGGACAGGCGAAATCACCATCTGAATTAAAATATCCCCTTTACACGATAGACAACGCAGTTACCGCTAAAAAATATGCTACTGGTGAATTAGGTAGTACAAGTGGGAGACTCAACGCTGGAGGGAGAGGAAAGCCAACCGTATTTGAATTTTCACACAATCCTGATTCTAGGGTATTAGATTTGAGAAACCCTGAACACATGGCATTATTCAAAAATAATTCTAGGCTAAAAGCACTGGCAAAATTAGATTTTAACGGTAATCCGTTTGTATCTGATAAGGGTATGGTAGATTTCTTTATATCAGAAGAAATAGCGGGAATTGTCAAAGATAAGAAGTTGCCATTTGATTCTATCGCCTTTGATGAAAGAGGAGGGCGGGGGGTTGGATTTATGGCATTAAATAAAAATGCTCTCAAAACCTCCTCCCAAATCCGTGCAGAGTATCGGACGGCCAAAGGCTTATCAAAACCCTCTTCAGCTCAACAAGCAGTCAAAGACGGTCTCACAGAGGAGCAGTTTGTGAAGGGGCAGGGAACGCCTTTGTATCATGGAGGTGGTTCAGATATTGAGATTTTTAAAGATAAGGGTAGGGGTGGCGTATTTCTGACATCAGAAAAAAGAATGGCTCAAAACCACGCTGATTTTGCAGAATACCGTGGTGGAAAAAGTATAGTTACAGAAGCGATAGCAAATCCGAAAAAAGTTTACAAGATACAGAAAGGAACTGATAGTTTTTCGGGACTAGAAAACGACAGAATAATAGAACAACCAGAATACTATTCTACTGAAATCGCTCGAATTAAAGCAAAAGGTTTTGACGCTCTTCAAAGTAGTGACGGAAAGCAGTTATTTGTTTTTGACGTAAAGAATGTCAAAACCACCTCCCAACTCCGTGCAGAGTATCGGGCGGCACTCAGAGAAGGAGGTACTCCCAATACAAATAAATCGCTAAATCCTTCATCGGAGGTTGGTTCAACGTTTAATACTGCGGAAGCAGACCTAGCCAGAAAAGCACTTCAACAAGGAGGACCGTCAGGACAAAAGGTGCCGCCATCACCGCCATCACCGCCAACAGCGCCCCCACAAACATCCACAGTTCCACTGTCGTCTCCACTAAAAATTTCATGGGTGTTTTCATACTACAGTCCTATACTTTGGAGGAGGAGCATACCAAGGTAGGTACACGCGGGCCACGCAATCACAAAGTACAGGAGTGAGAGCGCCCGTAGCACGTCTAGTGTTTTAGTTTTCATAATGTTTTCCCCTGCGCTGGCCGCCTTATGAGTAGCCAGCGCGAGAGACATAAGGCTTATAATCGCACCTAAAGAGTATATACTACCCACACGCAACTGCAAGCCCCCTTATACACAGTTGCGTTTGACCTGCCTGTAAGCCTTGGGTATACTACTTTCATGGAAACCATTAACGTGCGTATTTATAAGACTACCCATGAGAGGGCAAAAAGACTCGCTCTTGAGCGACGCCAAAACCTCATTGTGGTTCTCGATGAATTAATAAAATAAAGATATATGAAAAAGAACTATTGCGACAAGTGCCACAGATTAGATGTAGACGTACCCGTGCTGATTCTGTTTGAAATACATACAACACGCTATACAAATCTCAAGAAGATCCTCCAAGAGCCATTTATGAAGCAGGATGGATTGATATTCAAGTCTATAGGCAACACAGTACCATTTACTCTTTGTAATGACTGCTTCTTATCTTTTATGGAGCATAAGAAGCGTTTTGTCGGCGAAAATGCCGACTCGGGAAATGAAGACGAATCCCAACCCAACGCCTCCCTAGACACTAATAAAGAATAAATATATGAAAAAATACACAATTTTTTACCACGAAAATGGAAACTACTACCAAATTTATGTTCAGAATGGTAAGTATTGGCTTGGTGGTTCAAGGGTGGAATGGCTTTTGTTCTATAAAAAAGCCGAAGCTGAAAAGGTGTTAAAAGATATAGAAAAACAGAACTCTCCACACTTTGAGAGGGGTTCTTTGAAAGTAGAGAGGTGCTGGTT
>Ga0163152_10003795_pt1 | contig 19296 bp, 25 predicted proteins | sample OliLakLV19MP8IB2_FD_148635 | JGI IMG/M metagenome (GOLD analysis project Ga0163152, IMG submission 148635) | Freshwater microbial mat bacterial communities from Lake Vanda, McMurdo Dry Valleys, Antarctica - Oligotrophic Lake LV.19.MP8.IB-2 | ecosystem: Environmental > Aquatic > Freshwater >...
ATATCTCAAGCTCGATGAGACTTTCCGGGTTCTGCAATGCCCCTTCGAAAGCCTGACACGCCGAGAATGCTTTCGCCTTGGCAGCAGCCAATCTCTCCGAGGCGTTGCTAGGACATGCAGCCTGCATGAATTCCGCGGCCGGCCAAGAAACGTTCCCGCTTCTGGCGTGCTCAGCGGAGCATGTCCAATCCATGCCCTTCTGCATTTGGAAACGAAGGTTGAACGGCCGGCCGCCTAGAGAGATACTTCCGGCGTCATTCTTGACAATGAAGGATTCGTTGTGATCCTCAAGCATTTTCGAAAGAGATTTTTCATCGACGACTTGATGAGTAGTATTCGCTCCGAACTGCTTTGAGACCAAGGCTGAACTGCCATGACCTTGAATCATGATGTTTCGGCTGGCCGACTTGACCCATCTTGTCCCGCTTGCGATAAGAGTCTTAGTAGCGCCGTCGAGAGTTGTCTGATCAAAGACTGCGACATCCAGTCCAAGGATCTTAGCCAGCGCTGGTTTATCACATGCCAGTTTGATTGCTTCGGATGAATTCGCATTGACACAACCGATAGCTTCGAGCGAGGCAACTGCATCGGCCGCATTATCGAAGGACTGGCGGAGCCATACATTTTTGGGGATAAAAACAGGAATGTCGATAAACGCGACCTTTTCTTCTAGGTGCGGCCCAACAGCTACAAAGCGCGTAACTGTCTTGGATGACAAATCAATGTCGGACCAGTCAGCCAAAATTAAGGTTGTATTCTTTTGCGATAGTTTTTCGGAGAGCGTCCAATAATCAGCCCATTTCTCGACAGGCGCAACAACAAGAGAGGCTTCTGCCAATGGGACTGCATCTGGAGAGTCACTTTCAACCATGCGCTTGTTCTCTCCGCCGAGGGCGTCGATCATGAGCATGCTGAAGCCTGCCGCGCAGTTGCCAGCGGACGATACGACATTGTCGCACCGTACTGACGGGGAGTTGACTAGCTTGCCGCCCTTGGCCCATTCTTTGGGAATATTGGCAGGGACAAACTTGTCCTTGAGCAGGCCGGAGAGATGAAGAACCTCGACACCAAAGGCGTAGCCGCCAACAGCCTTTTCTTCGGCATCGGCCCGCTTTGCGAGGACTTTACTTACGACGGGATCGCCGCCGTCATCCAAAAAGATGACGCCGTTGTAAATGCCAAGATCTGTTACTTTGCTGAAGTAGAGATCGGCTTGGAACTCTGTCCCGATCTCTTTCTCATCGTTCTCATCGAATGTAGGCGGAGTATGGCAGATGTCTACGCCGTAGCCGTATTCCTTGAGATGAGTAGTAATTTTGTAGGCAGCAGGCCGCGAATCGTCGAGATAAGCGACAAGCAATACCTTGTGGATTTCGTTTGCCATGCCGTACTTTGGCGGCTATCGCCCGGCCTCGGCATAGCCGCGCTCTCCATTTAGGTTAGGCTTTCTCGGCAGTCTTGATGACGTTGCCTTCGATCGTTGTAATGCTGGCTGTCCGGGAAATAGGCTTCGTAAAGAGAGCCGATTTCGAAACAAGGTAGTTACTGCCTTCCGCGGCTACGATGGCGTGATCGGACAAGATCTGCTTGACCTTGCCTTCCATGGTCTTGCCGGCGGCCGTCCAGTAAACTTTGCTATGAACGCAGATCTTTGCCATGCTATGCCCTCTTCAAAATGTAAAGCGGAAGGACTGCGCCCAGTCCCTTGCTTGCCAATAATCGTTCGAGACGGGATTTCTCCAGTTCGAAATTGTCGATATCTAACCCATGAGACGAAATCGTCCCGCTGTATGACTTGCCAGACGTTCTGTCTGTAATTAAGAATTGCCCTTGAGGGCGGTGCTCGACACCATAACGCCCGCCCATCCTCCGCATCGACTTCGAACCTGCCGCGCAGAGCCATGAGGTAATGACATTTGGATTTACAGCACCAACCTTGTCGGTCCCATCGGATTCCGAACTTACGGTCAAGAACGAAGCATCTTTGTCATCCAAGACAAAGCAACGTTCGCCCTTCTCTTGAGATTCGGGAAGTTCGAGCCAAACCCTTTTATCGGCATGCGTTACTTTGGCAGGAATGACGCGCTTGCTCTTCGGCCAAATGGTCATAACGATCCTGCCGTCCTCAAGCGGCTTGGCCGCTAGATCGACAGGCAGATCCGAGCTTCCATTGGTCAAAGAAAGATCTGCAAACTTGTTATAGGATATTGAATCGTCCTTCTCCCCGAACGAGATCTCCTCATCAGGGAGAAGAGCGATAGATTTTGAATCAAACGCTTTTTCAGCGATTTTCAAAATGGCCGATGAGTCTTGCGCCGGGAATTCCTTCTTCAACATCTCCCAGAACATCTCCCCGGCCTCATGCTTAAGCATCACGAAGCCATCAGAGATCTCCGCCATACCGGCAGCAGCGAAGCGTTCAAGCCTAGCTTGATGCTCCGCTCCAGCAGGGACGTAGGCCCATTTGCTTCCATCTGAAACTCGAATAGCGTTCGCCATTTTATTTCTTCTTTGGTTGCTTTGCGCTGAAGACATCAGAGAAGTCGAAATCCGCATCTGGATTCGGTTCTGTATCGATGACGTCCTCGATTATTAACGGAGCGGCCCGAGGAGCTTTACGTTGGGAAGTCGACTTAGGAACATGAACTTTTGACTCTTTGTAGAGATCTGAAGTATCTGCCTCTTCATCGACCTCTCCAGTGGACGAAACCCGCTTCGCCTTGATTTGGCTCTGGGCTGCCTTCGGGGTTGGCCGAACGGCAGGTACGCCTCCCGGAAGAATCGTAGCTGGCAGGACTGTAGCAGTACGCTGAGGAGATGTATCGATATCGCTCGTTGTCAATTCATCAAGATGCAACGGAGCGCCGGTATAAATCGTTGGATTAAGCTCTGGATTGTCTTCATTAAGAAGCCAGCCGGCCGCAATCGCGTTGCGAACCTCAGGTTCGTCGAGCTTCGAAATAGGAATCCTGACCAGCATCCCCGGATCTGCATAATCCTTAATGCATTCAAAGCACAACTTTGAATCAAAATTGTTACGGAAGCGAACTGTCTTTTCCGGACCTGCCGCGGCGACTACAGCGGGAAGTACAGGAGGTTCTCCGACAATGGCGCAAAAGCCTAACCTAATGGCTCCTTGAATCTCGTTCTCCGCCCAAAACTTGTCCTCGATCTCGATCCTGCTACCGCGTGAAATTGTCGCTTTCGCGCAATCAAATGTTACTTTGCTCTCATCCTGAATCAAACTTTCGATAATCATGCTACATCACTCCTTTAGGTTCAATAATGGCTCCGGGAATCTTTCTCATCAGTTCCAACGCAGCCTCGTATCCATCTACAATAACGTACACTGATTTGCCGTCCGTTTGTCCTCCGTCTCCGAATATGCCCAATGCCTTGTCTTCCGAAGGCTCATCCTCTTCCGTAAGCGTCTTGCGGACTACAAATTTCGGCCCCTTAATCTTGCTGAGCAGGTCGTTGACTCGCTGCTTTTGAGCATTGGGATCGTTGTCGTCTCCGTTGCCCTTACCACTCTTCTGTTTGTCACTGTCGTCATTGATATGCTGATCTCCGCTTCCGGGGAAGTCGCGACGCCAACGGCCGCCGAACTCAGGTCCCGGATTATTAACGAGTGGAGATGTCTTGTAAGGATTATAGTCATTGCCGACAGGGAAGAACGTATCGCCGTTGCCATGGATGGCGACTTTTGTCTCTTTCGACGACTGCGCCGTTCGAACGGAGTAGAAAAAGTGATGCATATCCTTTTCCGACATTCCGTCGAGATCCGATGGCCTTATGCCAGCGCAATCATCAGAAAGCGACCGCAATCGTTGCAGCGGTCGCCGTGATCTTTTAGCTCTTTTTAGATTGAAAGACATCTTAGCCGTTGATGAGCAGTGCGCTCTTCCGGTCCTTTAAGGCGGCGATCTTTGCGAGATCGTCGTGGGTAAGCTCGCGGCCGTCATCCAAGGCGGCCTGCATAATGCCGGTCATAATAGAATCCAGTTCCTTGACTTCTGCAAATTTGTCGAGGCCGGCTGTTTTGACATTGCCTGCCGTCTCGGACTTGTAAGCGATATAGTCGGAGCATGACTTTCGGATCTCGACCTTCTTCGCTAACTTCTGGCGCTTGAGATTGAAGGATGCGCCCTTGGCCTTGCCCATCCAACCAAGCATCTCCTGAGCTCCGTCAAGGAGCGCGCCACCGACCTTCTTGGCTTCGCTAAGCCAGTCCCATTCTGGGTTTTGCCGAGAATAGTCCCTCTGTTGGTCGGTTAAGGAATTCCATGCTTCTTGATCTTGCGGAGACTGCGCTTGCTGCGGCTTGTTGCCTAGCGGAGTTCCCGCAGGTTGGATCTGTGTGCCCGGCGTAGCGACTTCTGGCAGTGGAAGCGTCTTGTTCATCTGAGCCGTCTTGTTGGTTAACTGCGAACCAACGTCTTTGTCGACGCTGCGCTTAGGTCCTGATGTATTGGCCTTCTCGTAGCGTTCTCGCTTGGCTTCGTCGCTTGCGTTGCCCATTTCTTCGCGGAGTGCGTTGACAGGGCGCTTCTCGTCCGTCCGCTTCCAAGCCTTGTCGTTGCGATGAGGGAATGCGTCCTTGGATGCTTCGTTGAGACGCTGTTCCGTTACTCCTTCGCCCTTGATGTTCGGGGTTGCGGCGCGGGAAGCCTTACGGCTTTTCTCCAACTGGCCCTCGAACGTTTCCGTCTTAGGTTCGTCTTTGTGCTCAAGCTGGGTTTCTGTAATGTTGTCGGCTTCTGCCTCTTGACCCTTGTCCTTGCGGTCTTCTTCCAACTGCTTTTCCATCTCGGGAAGATGCTCTACCTCTGCCTTTTTCGGCAACCGCTTGGCAAGCTCTTCCATGAACAGGTCGTTCGCGCGTCCGCTCTTCTGAATCTGCATTTTTATCTCCTCTTAGACTTCTTCTTAGTTACGTTTGTCTGCTTCTTTTCCCTTTGCGGCGATCTTGATCATCGCAATCTCCATGGCAGCTTGGGAGCCGGCCTCAGAGTAGAATTCGATAGCTCCATCTACGTCATGTACCATGTAATCGTTGCCTTCTTTGATGAGAATGGCTCCATCAGGAAGAACGTAGGTTGCCAAAACGGTTCTGCCGCGAGCCGATGCCATAGCACCGCCCGGAGGAGCACCGCCGCCCCCGCCTTGCCCCTGCGGCTGGGGGAGAGGGAATTGCTCTGGGTGATTCCTGAATTGGGCTGCGAGATCATCCGCTGTTTTTACGGCTTCATGAAAGACTTCTTTCAAGTAGCGTGGTCTAAACTGCTTCAAATACGACCAATGGTCGACGTCGCCAATTTGCGCCAAAGCGTCCTTGGGATCTTTCAAATTGTTCTCGACCATGATGCGCTTGAGCGCCATGACATCCTCTTGCATGCTTTGTTGCCGAGGCTTTGTCCGGAACATGACATCTTCGGCCTTGAAGTCCAGCGGGATCTGCTGTTGATGATGGCGTGCGAAGTTATACATTCCTACCTCCTACCCATGTAAACGACGCCAGATTTTGGAAGCTGCTTGATTACCATGCTATGCAGAGATTGATAAGCAGCGCCGGCCAACGCATCGACTACATCGTCCGATGGGAATTCGCTCTTTGGATCGAAGAACTTCTTGAATCCACGATTAAGAATCTTGTGCAGCAACTCTTTCATTTCGCCGATAAGCTGGACATTCGGGAAAATGACAAGATCATTGTTGTTGACAAGATTTCTAAGTTCGCCGTAGATCTCTGTAACGTAAGCTGTCCTGAACGACGTCTTGAAAGCGTTGATGCCTGCCATCCTGAGGTTCTGAATTGTCTGCTCCGATTGGAAGTCGTCAAAGGTTACAGCCGCTACCCGGAAGCGCTGGCAGAGATTCTTGATTGTCATCTCTACCTCCTTAATATTGACTGGACCTCGCTCGTCAGGTTTCCAGAACTTGACGTAATCTACGAAGACCTTGCGCTTCATCTCGCCGCGGGAATTTGCATATGTAACCGCATGTACCATGCACATCGCATAGTTGTGAGAAGTAGTCGCCGGATCGAGATGAATGAAATACGTAGTATGAGGATCTCCGCGTTCGACCTCGCGTAGCCTGATATCGATACATTGATCAACCTTGACTGGATCGAAGAACTTCATGCCTTCCGCGCCCATGAAGCGAGCGCCATAGGACGTAAGGAATGCTACCGGATCTTTGGCTCGTTCTGTAGCCTCAAGTGATTCTCTTGTAAATTCTGGCTGAGGATTCATACGCCATGTTGGAAGTTGGATGCCTAAATACTCATCGTGCGGCCGTTTGATCGTTCCATCTGCCCTGACGTCGCGTTTTTGAGACAACTGGAAGATCTTCCAGAACATACCTTCCTTGCCTCGCGGGTCGGAAAGAATAATTACCTTGCCTTCTTTGCCAAACTGCTTCATCGACGGCGTCAAAGCGTTATAGACTTCGTCTCCGGAGCTTCGGCCAGAGGTCGAAACGAAATGAGCGAACTCGTCGAAGAGCACGCATTTAGTAGCATGTCCGCGGAGAGACCCTGAGTTGCTATGTCCGGACATCAGGATAATAGATCCGGCTTGAACGCTCTTACCCATGCCCATTGCTTCGCGGCGGGTATTTTCGCGCTTGTCGGCGGCGGTAAGAATATAGAGTTTGCCCTTGATGCTGGCGTTATGGTTAACCTTATCAAGAAAATAAGGTGCTCTGAAGATTCTGGCCTCGATTTCGGCGAACAGCGGGTCCAATGCCTGAGCCTCGCTGGGAGCGCAATTGATGATATGGATCGACTTGTCCGGGGCGATGCCGTACTTCTTCTGTGGATTGCCTTCCGGCGCTTCGCAGAGCTTGTACGCCTCGTAGGCAGCAATGATAGATACCATCATCGTCTTGGATGAGCGGCGGCCCATGATGAGGAGCAAATGAGTGAACTCTACTTCCCTGCGCCTGTACTTGTCGACAATCTGCCGGAACCCGCCCAAGCCTTCTTCGTAGTCAAGTTCTTCGGTCTCATTGATATTTTCAAGAATGGCGATCTCTTGGTCTGTCAAAAAGATTTGCTCATTACCTTCGCTTCCGCGGTAAAACATCTTAAGCACGATGCGCTGCATCGTCCAAAGCTTGATCGCCGGGTCTTGTCCTTTGAAGTTGAGATACCTTGGGTCTTCGCAGAAAGTAATGATGTCGACTATACTGTGACCATCTTCTTTGGACGTAGCGTTAGCAATCAGGCGATCAATAGTCGCCGATATATTGTCAAGTTTCTTTGCCATACATTTTCCTTATGGTGCTCTCAAGTCAAATAGGCCGTAACTAATAGCACGAGCCGACCAACTCCGGGGCTGAGTCAGCCAAGCAGAGGGCTTGTTGAAGTACAACAAATTGCCAGAAGAGTCGTGAAATAGGTGATACCCGGCGAAGCGTTCTCCTCGCTGGGTCAAAAGAACCGCCGTCGCAGGGAACTCGTTAGAGGGCCGCGGTGCTGGCGGAACGCCGAAAGAGTTATCCGTTGGCGTCGAACGGTTGAAAGATCCGATAATTACAGGCATAAAATGGAGTTATCCTTTATTGTTTCATTCGTGTTCTTCAATGCGTAATCCTGCACGTATAATATAAGCAAGGGAGGTTGCTATGTTTACAGGAAGCACAAGAATTGAAATTGGTATCACCAAAAAAGATAAAAATGGAAGGTATCGTAAATTACGAGATAAGAGAATCGCTATGTACAAGTGCGATAACTGCTTAAAGGACTATGAGATAACTTGGGTTACACGGAAGAAACAAATCGCCTCCTTGGAGAAAATGCTAAACTTAAAAATGCCTTGATTTCATGCGGCTGGTCTTTGTTGTCAATCAAGGCTTATATCGATGCATATTGAAAAGACAGTGCTTCAGAGCGTCCAACCAAGGCCGAATTGGCTTATTGACTGTTTGGCTATATTTTCTTGTTGATAGCACGGAATACTTGGGAACCGGAGCCTTGAAGAACTTCTGGCTGTCGGGGTTAACTGCAAAAACCTTGGTTTTCAATCCGGACAAGGTCAAGGTTGCCTCTGCAAACGATTGCCGGCTGGCTGCGTCCGAATTAGCTATGTGAAAAATGCCTTTTGCCTCTGTAACCATGAGATCCAAAGTAGCCTCGATAAGGTCGACAGAGTAGGTCGGAGACATCAATGTATCGTCCAGAACAGCGATCTCCTCTCCTCGTTCGGCTTGAGCGATCCAAGATGGGATGCAAGACGGGGATTCATATGAGAAGAGCATGCCGGGGCGGATGATAAGATAATCGTCTAAGGCGTCCTTGATTGCCTGTTCTCCGCTGATCTTGGACTGCCCGAGGATATTGACAGGCTTCGTAGTGTGTCTTTCTCCGTATGGCGTGCAAGATTTGCCGTCGAAGACCTCGCAAGACGAGAAGTGGACGAGCTTTGCTCCGTACTTCTTGCAGGCTTCGGCGAGTAGCTGGGGGCCTCGGCTGTTGACTGAGAATGCGCCAGCCTTGGCTTCTTGGCAAAGATCCTCATCGTTGACGGCAGCGCAATTGATGACTATGGTCGGCCGCACGTACTCCATGATGGGGTGGATTTGAGCTTGATCGGTAATATCGATCCTTTGATGATCGAAAGCGAATACCCTGTAGGCGTAGAGCGGTCCTTCGAGCTTGTCCAAGAAGGCTTCGCCCAGAATGCCTCCTGATCCGAAAATCAGGTAGACCGGCAGCTTATCCATAGATTTTTCCTCGTTACACTGATTATACAGCAGCAAATGGTCGTACTGTATAATTTCGGAGTAAGTTAGGGCTGAACCCTTTGAGTGAAATGAAAATGAGCCGATTGAAATTGTGTTTTGGAATAAAAGTAGATGCAGGTGAATGGGGTACTGCTCTCGGAATAAAGCAGGGGGAGAAAAGAGCTAAAATCTGCTCTTTCTGCGCAAACGGCAATCCATCTGAGAATAACTTCTGCGGCAACTGCGGGTCTGATCTCCGGCAAACGGCTGTCGATATGAAGCCAATTGACGTAGTCGAACTGACTTTGGGGCGTCTAGGCGGCCCTCCATCCCCGATCCAACTCATTCCCGGCAAGAAAGATAATATTTACATGTGTCAGGTTTTGGCATCAGGCGACAATGGTTTTGTCGCCTTCCAGAAGCCTATGGAACGCTTCCCTTGGCCCGCTATTGAAAAGGCGATAAGGGCTTATGCTGATCTACCTGACATGGAAGAAGTACGTCCCTATCTATTCGCCATAGATGAGGACAGAGAGGAGAAGTGAAATGCCAGAGGCCCCGAAGAGCACTTACAAACATCTTGTCATCGATACTCAGCATAACATGTTGCTGTGTAACAATAGTCTGGTCGGTATTGGAGAACTTGTCGAAATCTTCGCGCCCGACGACGATACTCCGCGAAACGCTTGCGGTAAAACGCTCCGCAAAACAAAAGATCCAAATGTCTATGCCTTGCACTCAAATTATGAAAACGCAGATGAGACATTATACGAGCTTGGCGGACGATGCATCCTCAGAGTCGTAGCGAGAAACCGATCAGGTACGCTGCGCCGCAAGTCATCGGACGAAGAGAAACAGATAGTCAATCTTGAAAAGAATGAAAAATTCCGGGAGAAGCGCGTTGTCCGGGCCAAGACTGGATCTGTACGAAAGCACGGAAAAACTAAAAAGTAAATCGATTGCTACCGAGAAAAGGACCAGTTATTGGTCCTTTTCTTTTGTCATCGTAATGTTTCGCTCCTCCAACTGCTTTCTGATGCTTGAAAGCATCTCGGCAATTCCATCGCAAGCTGCTTGATCATTTAAAACCAATTTGAAGCAAGTAGGCAATACCAACTCCCCTTGCTCGTACTTCAACAGACTCAGGCAGGCATCGTAGATCAAGTCGGCGGAGATCGGCTTGTTGTTCTTGGTCTTGTCAGTAACATCTTTCAGCTTTGATACGAGGATATCGTCCGCAACATCGTTCGGGTTATGTCCATCGTTCAGTTTGTTCTTCCATTTCAATTCAAACTTCACGAACAGGTCGCGGCCATTGACGGATTCGAACTTTTCTGTAAATGATTTAGCCTCTGTCAATAGATTGACGAATCGAGTCTTCGGAGTTTCTTCCGCTTTGATTGCGGTCATCGACATCAGCACCATTAACATCAAGTTCACGATCTTCATCAGTGAAGCCTCCAATTCCAAAACTGTAGAGTTTAAGTACATTCTCCAAATTGGCAAGGCAAAAATATAGTTTTCAAACAAAGCGACCCCGTCTTAGGGGGTCGTTGGCGTGCATATGTTGGTAGAGAAAGAGTTTAGCCGAATGCTTTTACAGCCGAATTCTTTGCCTTGTATCGCCCCGTTGCGGTCCTGTAGACTTGCGGTTCCGCTGAAAGGACGCTATTGTACAAGGACGATTGGACAAGCTGGTTGAGATAGCCTGCTGTCCTACCGCGCGGAATCCGCAGGATGTTTTTCTCTATGCCAAAATCCGCGATCTGGCGAGGACTTTTGCCATTGTTGCCTGTAAGGGCCATGATCCTGATCGAGGCATCTAAGATCGTATGCCCCGGCAACCTGACTGCTGAACTTCTCTTTTTCGAAGCCATTGAATTTCTCCTTTAAAGGCTCCCATACTCAATTCACTACACAGTAAGAATTATACATTTAACCCCTTCCGTTCATGTGTTCAATGTTTGCGTTGTGCCTGCTCCATGGTATAGTTTGTTTGTGATTGGAGACGGACATAAGTACAACAGGATTGGGGGTTTGTATGAACAGGATTGCGCATTACTTCAAGAAGGGCAAACCGAACATCCCCGCGGGCAAGCTGCCTGTCATCGAGATGCCGGTCAAACACATTCCAGAGCCGGCAGACAAGTCCCCGTTGACGATGCCTGAGAACGCCCCGGATTTCTGCGCGTTCTGCTTGGAGCCGCTCGCCGGCAAAGAGTTCCGGGCCTTCTCGAAGGTCAAACAGCCCAACGCTTCTGCAATCTGTTGCAATTGCGTTGACAGCTTTGCTCTCATGAGCAAGTTCTCCCGCGAGACATTCGATATCTACTTCAACGGCTGCGATTACGCGCCGCTCCGTTCCAAGATCATGAAGCGCTTCTTGACCGAACAACTAGGCGCTGTTCCCTTGAAGAAGGCTGTAGCAGATCTTGCCATTCGCATGCTGAAGCGCGGCTCCGCTGTTCTGGCTCAAGAAGTCGGGACCTGCCGCAAAACTGGCGTCGACCTGAAGCCGATCCGAGTCGCTTTCGTAGGTCAGGACGCTGCTGATTGCGCAGCGCTCTTGAAGGTAGCCTGTGCCGAGATTGCAATGGCGTTCATGCAGACGGACATGGCCAGTCTCCAGAGTGGAGAGGCGTACAAGCAACTGGCAAAAGCTGGCGGAAACTCGGAAAATCAATGGGCGGATCTTGGAGTTTTGTTCTGCGTCGGGTATGCTGTTCCTAACGCCAATTGCAGCGTAATCTACGCCTGCAACAGCGAGGCGGCCCTTCCTCAGGACGTCGAAGTCATCAAGGCTTAATGGAGTAGGCAAATCGGAGAGGGCTTCGGTCTAGGCGTTTGGCTTGGGCCAAACGCGATAAGACAACTTCACTACTTAGCCGTTCCTCAAAACTTATACAAATCTATACCTGATAGACTTGCTGTTTGATTCTCGCTTCAGAGGTTGCTTACTGCCGTAGCCTCTCCACGAGCATGAGTCGCCGAACTGGCGAACATGCCCTTTGCCTTGGCTATGCCGGTATTCATCTCTGGGATATTGTCGCGCATATCCCGCATGTTCTGTTCTAAAATCAATTCGGGATTCTCACCGATCGAAATGAACGCACCCAAGAATGAACGGAAGATTCGTTTGATTCTAGCCCACATGTTCTTGTTCTCCAGAGATTGCGGTTTCTTCCGCGACTAATTTGCAAATGTATTCTACGGCCAACCGCATCGCGATGGCTCTGTGGCTGACCCTATTTTTCTCTTCCTTGCTTAGCTCGGCAAACGTCTTGTCGCTTCCTTCGAGGAGGAAGACTGGATCGTACCCAAAACCCTCTACTCCGCGGAATTCAGTCAGGATGCTTCCTTTGCACGATCCTCGAAATGTAACAGGATCATGCCCCGGCCGGCAGAGGGCAATTGATGTCACGAATGGAACCTGTATCGTCCGAGATAGCCCATTCGCCGCTGAGGGTCGATCCCCGCGTGTGCGGGGGAACCATTCCGTCAGACCTCTCAATGCCGTCGATGCAGGGTCGATCCCCGCGTGTGCGGGGGAACCTCTTGACTCTGATCGGCTGATGCGTCGTGTGCAGGTCGATCCCCGCGTGTGCGGGGGAACCACGAGAGCGTTTAGCGCGGCATGGTCCATCCCGGGTCGATCCCCGCGTGTGCGGGGGAACCTACCTTTTTTGGGCTTCCGCCAACGGTTCATCAGGTCGATCCCCGCGTGTGCGGGGGAACCTCTGAGTCGTTATGACTCATTGGTATAGTAATTCATCAGTTGTCAAAGAGCTATATGCTTTTTAAAGCGGTATCGTTGCTGGCGGTTCGGGGTCTGACGCAGGTTGCCCCTTCCCCTCTGCCATCCGGGCCTTGATCGTCGCCTCGTCAGAGATAATCAAATTCTCTCCGGGAGCAAGAGCGCGCCATGTTTCGGGACGGGATTCGGGGCGAGGCATATTCTTCCTTTCGGTTAGTTTGGCTACCTGTCTTTTCAAGCAGGCAATCTTTCTGTCTTCGGTCATTGATGACCAGAGATAGTCGGAGAAGGATCATAGATCCAATGCCGATGATCCCGATCATCAATGATTTGGTTTGGACGTCAGGGACGGTCCAAATACCTCCCGTAGAAGCGATGGCCAGCCCGGCGAGAAATCCCGCTTTGGTTACTCCCATGGCTGTATTGCCACTGATGATCTGTTCCTCAAGGCTAATGCTTGTAGTTACCCGGTAGAAGTATCTGCCTATGAAGAGAACGGCCAGCAAGGCAAGACATCTACAGAGAGGACGTTGCCTTCTGATTCAGCATGCCTGACGAGAACAAGATCTTTAGGCCAACCCATCGTACCCCCACTGGAAGAGTTACTGCCCAGTGATTATACGATTCGTCAAAGTTGCTGAAGGGCACAGGATGAATGATAGTCCGCGGTCATGACGTAACCATAACCTTCCGCCCGGATAGTAATCTCGTGGAAGCCTAATTTTCGTAGCCGGCGGCCGACTATCTGACACTCTTCCTTGGTCCAAAGACGGATCGTTGCAGTATTGCCATCAGCCCCTATGCCGAAAACAAAAACCTGAGATGTTCTCGGTGGGATTCTTAGCTTATGCAAAATCCTATCTATGCGATCTAGGAGCGTTGCCTCGTCCATAATATTCTCCCCAACCGCACTTTAAAACTGAAGTGAAGGAAAGCAAGAACTTTCAGGCAGGGAAATCGGCATATTTTCAGCAAAAGAGATGTGTACCGAGGAGATATTCGCATGCAGCTACAAAAAGTAGGCGACTGGGGCAACAACTGGATGGAATCGCTGGCCAAGATTGGCAGCTTGAAAACCATCAAGACGGCCGCCGTTCAGACGACCATTACTACTAACCCCAAGACAGGTATGAAGTTCCTGAATTTGTTCGGAGATACGTTCCCGATCAAGGACAAGATCTCAGGCTTGGGTTTCAGGTACTTCAAGGGTACTTGGGGCATGCCTTTAGAAATGGCAAAGCAAAGGTCTACTGAGCTTGCTGCGCTCGGTATCGACATTACAGTGCTGACTTCCGAACAGGCCATGGCAAAGCCCGAACTGTCGCCCGGAACCCCGAATGCCGCGCCGGCCACCCCTCAAGCACCGCAAGCGCAGGTCCCACAAACCCAGACAAACAAGACCTTGGCCGAAATGAAGGCAGCCATGGATGAGGAACTTAAGAAGGCCCCATCGGACGAGAAGACTCGCCGGGTCATGCAATTCATCGATACCATGATTGAAAAGATTTCAAGCTCGGTCGACGAAGCCGCCAAGCAGGATTTTGTCCGGTCGTTCCTTGCGTTCGCATCGAAATTCCATGAATACAGTTTCGGAAACCAGATGCTCATCTGGATTCAGCGCCCTGACGCAAGCTACGTCTCCGGATTCAAACAGTGGATGGAAAAAGGTCGTCAAGTAGTCAAATGGGACCGCCCAATCACAATTACCCGGCCGCAGGTCAATAAGAAGCCGTACAGCGATCAAGAGCGAGCTACCATGCCGCCTGACCAACAAGGCAAGATGCGTCAATGGGTATCATTCAAGCCGGCGCAGGTCTACGATATCGGAGATACCGCACCGATCGAGGGCTGGAAGGATAAAGAAGGCCGCGGCCCATTCGAAGCGCCTCCGCTCAAAACAGAGCCGAACGAGATCGAGGAACAGATTACTCAGCTTGTTCAGGCAGGAGCGAATTTCTCGGCCCAACTCGGTATCACTGTAGATCTTGAAAAAGAACTCAAAGAAGATACGGGCGGCTACTCGGCCGGCAAAGAAATCGCCGTCAATAAGACGTACAAGGGCATCAATCAATTCAGCGTCTTAGCGCATGAAATGGCCCACGAAATCCTGCATCGCCAAGATGATCAAAAAACCCCGATCAAAGAATCTAAGCAGAACAAAGAGATCGACGCCGAAACTACGGCCTACATCGTCCTGAAGCATTACGGATACGATAGCAAAGACGCTCCGAACTACCTTGCTCTCTGGAAGGGAACTGGAGAACTTGTCAGAGCGCGCCGCAACAATATTTCCAAAGCTGTTAAAATCATCATTGATGGTATCGACAAGGAAATGGGCAACGTCATCAAGTTCGAAGATGAAGGCAGCCAAGAGCCGGCAACGGCTCCGATGATTACTCCTGCATCATGGATCAGATCTAATTGCAAGTTCGCAGGGGCGATTGATCCTCTCAATGAGGAAGAGCAACCAGATGAGACGATGTTCGAGGGAAAACCCTTGACGCCTCAAGAAATGCGCTCAGAACTGACTCCGTTCGTAAACGCCCTTCCTCAAGGCATTAGCAAAGATCTTCGACCTGCTTTAAACAGGCCGGAAGTTCAAACCATGCACAACCTGTTCTTGAATATGGGCAATGACCCATCAGCCCAGCAGAAAATGAGGAATCGTCTGACCAAGACTCCAATGAGCAAGGACAAGATGGAGTTCAAGCAGCCGAAGACAATTGTACCTCCGCCAAAGCCGGCGACCAAGGCTCCGCCGCCGATCTCCGCAACAGATCCGCGGAAGCCTTAAGCCTTGATGATCTTGTCGCGATACTTCGGATCGACGTTCTTACAGGCGTTCCGCGTATCTACAATCAGCCGGGCATGCTCCGCAACTTTGGAGTAGTCTATGCAAGAATGGTCGGTCAAGATAAGTACGACGTCGACCATCGCCAACATTTCGCTTTCCAAAGCTACAGACTTTTCATGAGACAGAGATGTATGCTCATGGAGATGAGGCAATTGAGATATGAAGGGGTCATGGTAGAAAACCATGGCTCCTTTCTTTTTCAACGACTCCCAAATAGCCAAGGACGGCGATTCCCGGCAGTCCTCAACATCCTTCTTGTATGCGACTCCTAGAATCAGGATCACCGCTTCCTTCAAAGGCTTCATCTGAGACGACAGAGCCTCGACGAGTTTGTCGACAACGAAATGAGGCATCTCTGTATTGATCTCGCCGGCAAGCTCTATGAACTTCGTAGCGACGCCATACTCGCGCGCCTTCCATGTCAGATAAAACGGATCAATGGGAATGCAATGACCACCCAAGCCCGGCCCCGGATAGAAAGGCATGTATCCGAAAGGCTTTGTCTTCGCGGCGTCGATGACTTCCCAAACATCGATATCCATCCGGTCGAATACGACTTTTAATTCATTGACCAAAGCGATATTGACGCAGCGAAAGATATTTTCAAGGAGCTTCGTTGCCTCGGCAGCCTTGTTCGAGCTTACAGCGACGACATTGATGCCGGCGCTGCTGTAGAGTTCGTGCGCCTTCGCCGAGCAGGCCGGCGTCAGGCCGCCAACGACTTTCGGAATATTTCCTGTTTTGAATTTCGGATTGCCGGGATCTTCGCGCTCTGGAGAGAACGCCAAATGAAAGTCGACTCCGGCTTTCATCCCTGATAGATCTTCCAGAACAGGAAGAAGATCCTCGTCGGTCGTTCCGGGGTATGTCGTAGATTCCAAAACGACAAGCTGCCCTTTGACCAGATACGGCCCGATGGATCTGCCAGCCTCTAGGATGAACTGAATGTCAGGCTCTCGATGTTTTGTAAGTGGAGTAGGAACGCAGATAATGATGGCATCCATTTCCTTGATGCGCAAAAAGGAGATTGTCGCTTCCAGCCGACCTAGCTTGACCGCGTCAGCGATCTCTGCCGATTCAATGTAGCGGATGTACGAGTGGCCAGCGTTAACGCTGGCCACTTTGTTCGCGTCGACATCGAAACCGACGACCTGATTCTGTTTCTTGACGAATTGAAGGGCGAGCGGCAGCCCTACGTAACCAAGCCCGACGACGCCTACTTTCATTTCTCTTCCTCAGGATATCCAGAACTCGGGACGCTTTTTCCCCGTCATCTGATTATACTGAGCCAGCGCGTTCTGCTTCGCCACTGGATTGGCTCCCGGATTCTTGGAAAGATCGTACAACTCCTCAAGGACCTTGTTGAGCTTGGCGGTATCGATCTTTGGTACTGCAATATTCTTTTGAAGAAGAGCAGCCTCGTCAGGAGTATGCTTCCGGCGACATTCTAGCAAGCGCTCTTTCATCTGTCCTTGTTTGTATGTTGTAATGTCTGCCGGAGTAAGAGGAGCCATCGGACTCGTCCGCCATGAAGGCTGGAGATGAGATGGAGTCGCCCTGCCCTTCGCATCGACTACAATTGAAAAATCTGGCCCATTTGCGCCACCCGGATCTTCGCCGAAATTCACCCGGTAAGTTATGAAATGATCGATGGAGTAATCAGAGACAAAATCTACTATTTTGAGCTTGTTGCCGTCTTTTTTATCCAAAACCCAACAAGAGAACATGCGCCAACATTCCCGACTTGATTTTGAGGCAAAGCTGGGATTAAACGTCCATTTTTCGTAGACCGCTTCAGCCGGTCGCTCGTAGTTGTCGATGTACAGGTAGAAATGCACTGGCCAACCGAGGAGTCTGACATGATGCTTGGTATCAGGAAACAAACAGAGCGCAGGCTCCTTGCTGGACAAGGCGAGAGTCTCTATCATGTTGACGTATTTGTCTTTGTCCATGCGCGATTCCTCCTATGAAAGAGATTACGATTCGCGCACGAACTTGTCAAGAAAAAAACAGTGAATTAGGCCGTAGCATTTCCGACATGATGATCGATGGGCTTGAAGGTCTTTCGGTCCATGATCCTCCGGACCTCATCAAACGTCAACGGTCTGTAGTCTGCCGGCTTGGTCGATCCTGCCGGCGGAGCTTCGCCAGTCCGAACATTGGACAGGATCGCCGCTACGGCGTCAACTCCAATGTCAAAGCTCCGAGATGCCGGATCATCTGGCAGGCTGTTGTGTGAATGGCCGTACAGATGCCAACAACCATGATGAGAGCGACTCCAGACGCGATGCGCGTAATGAGAGAGGAAAATATCCTGTCCATTAACGCGAACCTCGCTGACCTTGTGATACCAACCGAAGGTGTGCCGGATCTGCTTGGCTGCCGAATCGTGGTTGCCTTCGATCATGAAGATCGTACCGTTGAGGCGGGTCTTGATCTTCTCCGCAGCCTCTTTGTTTCTGAAGGCGAAATCGCCTAGATGGTAGACATGGTCGCCCTGCTTGACCCGGTCATTCCAGTTCTTGATCAGAATCTCGTCATGCTCTTCGACCGTTTTGAATGGCCGATTGCTGTACTTGATAATGTTCGCGTGCCCGAAGTGGGTATCCGCGGTAAAAAATGATTCCATTTTACTCTTCTTTCTTTTCCTTTGTCTCCTCAAGAATTCGTTGAATCCAAACTCCGTCTTTGTTCCATCCGGCTTCGATGCCTTCAGACGCCTTTCTCCAAACCCTGAATCGATAACAGTTAAACGTAACGATGGATGGCTCAGTGCCTTCCATCTCTTCTATCTTGTATCTGCATTGGGCGATAACAGCATCTCCATCATGGACATGCATCTCGTGTGCCCAATGCGGCCGATCTTGCTCGATGACTCATACCACGGGCATGAATAGGCGCGCGGCGGTGCTTCTTTTAAAGGCTTCTTCCCGGAACGGAGCCGCCAGAAGAGCCGGCTCTTGATTATGTCGACTTCGCTTGGTAACCAATCATTCTGGTAATGAGACTGTTTGGAGTTGGCTCTCGTAATCCTTATCCAGTCCTTCATTGCTACGCAAAGGCGCAAGTCTTGCTCGCTGAGGATCGGAGGTCCATGATGCGAGAGAGTGCTGCCTTAGAAAAGGAATTGGCCGAGGCGCAGGGTCGGGCAAAAGAGGCTGAGTTGGAACTTGGAAAGTTGACGGTCGAAAAGGACAAGGGTAATTGCGCCCTTGACCTCATTGAGCCATCCTTTGGCACGCAGAAAGCCCGTTACCAAGACCTCTGCTCGCTATGTCGCCCTCGCTTGCGCGGTCGGGCGGTGTTGCAACCTTAGGACCATCATTGTAGTTCTAGCAGGCATTCAGCCGGACTTAAAACTTACCTCTCGTAGTGCTCTCGCTTGACCCCGTCAAAAAAGCCGCTAAGCATACAGCATTTCTTGAAAGCATTTGCTGCTGCAACATGGGCAAGGGTCGTTCCGCCCGAGCTTCTCGGACAGTTCTTTATCTCCGTGTACTACTCTTTCGCCAAACTTCACGTTCGTCTCGGATGGGTATCCGCGGCGACGCTTACTCATGGTCTGGTCCTTAAAAGGACTCTTCCTCGTGGTTACGCATGGTACACCTCCTTGTTTGGGCCTTGGTATCGCCAACGGGGTTCGAACCCGCATTCTTCTCCTTGAGAGGGAGATGAGTTAACCAGTTCCTCTATAGCGACACAACTACTTATCGTAAAACTCTACCTCGATGCTCCATCCAACTCTGGCGTATGCTGTCCGGCGAACATCATTCTTTTCCAGCTTGAGTTTGAAGATCGATTTGTTCTTGCCTTTATACCAGAACGGCCCGCTGTCGAAGTAGCACCGTTCTATTTGAAGGAATATTGGTTTCGATTATGGGCATTAGAGATCACGAAAATTCCTTCGCCGCTTTTCTGATTCTATATCTTGCCGGATCCCATTTCAGCGTGAATGGGT
>Ga0163152_10003796_pt1 | contig 19289 bp, 23 predicted proteins | sample OliLakLV19MP8IB2_FD_148635 | JGI IMG/M metagenome (GOLD analysis project Ga0163152, IMG submission 148635) | Freshwater microbial mat bacterial communities from Lake Vanda, McMurdo Dry Valleys, Antarctica - Oligotrophic Lake LV.19.MP8.IB-2 | ecosystem: Environmental > Aquatic > Freshwater >...
GCTTGTTAAGGACAACGATGTAATCGTTGTCGAGGATTTAAATGTTAAAGGAATGCTCGAAGCCAAAGGCTTCGAGGTATCTAAAGGAAATATAGCGGATGCATCTTGGGGCAACTTTGTTGCCCTCTTAACCTACAAGGCTGAAAGTGCTGGTAGGACTTTGATCAAGGTGAATCCAAAGAACACGTCGAAGACGTGTTCTTGTTGCGGGAATATTAATAAGCTCTTAACCTTACGGAATAGAGTTTACGATTGCGATGCCTGCGGCATCGCCATTGATAGAGATATTAATGCGGCAATAAATGTTAGAAGGCTCGGGACGAGCCTTGCGATATCCGGCGAAATAAATTCGCCGGATACTTTCAGAAGCCTCGCCCTTTAGGGCGAGGTAGTTCACGGTCATTAATCCGAACTACAAAGAGAACGGAGAACATGATACAGTCATCAATACTACTTCTAGATCATCGACTTGGTCCCGTGGATTGAGCCCTTTCTTCGTTGGGCCTATTGAATTGTATGGCGGATACGTCGCTCAGAACCTTGAAAACGCTTGGCAGTTCTCAAAGGTATACTACAACCACATCGATGACAACGAAGATCCAAATCCACAGTACTTTGAATGGGCTAAGAAGGGCTGGGAAGACACCAAAGCCCATCGTTACCCAGCCGGGAAGGGCAATAAACCACTCTACTCATATTGGGATGGTAAGAAATTGGACTATTGTACGGCTCGTAGGGAGATCTACATCCCACTTTACGCCGAAGCGGTCAGGAAGACAGACGCATTCATGAGTTTACAGTCACTTCACAATAGTATGTCTGAGGAATCGATACTATACCTCTGGGATTTCGATGCTCATAACATGCCAGCAGGCTTTAATAACTATATGAGCCTTTACAACAACCCTAATATCAAATTTGGTCATGCGTATGTGCTGGCTATGTTGTTGGATGGGACTTGGAAGTGATTAATGGAACTACAAATCACTAAAGAGCTTATTCTTAAAGACTTCAAGCTGAAGGATGAAGATGTTCTTAACATATATCCATTTGGAAGTAGGGTCTACGGGACACACAGCTACCAGTCAGACCACGATTTTGTCATCGTCATGAAAGGCGGTGCTCAGGATTTGGACTCTTTGAGTTCCTCTTACAACAATCTCAACGCAACTGTGTACTCTCAAGCATCCTTCCTTGAGAAAATTGGTCGACATGTGGTGTCGGTCATGGAGTGCGTGTCACTTCCTAGTACAAAACTGATTAAGAACTCATATCAGTTTCAGTTTTCGATACATTTACCGACCCTCCGTGAGAGTATTAGTGCAAAAGCTTCACACTCTTGGGTGAAGGCTCATAAAAAATTCGAAGTTCCACAGGATCGAAACGTTTATACGGCTAAAAAATCACTGTTCCATAGCCTGCGTATCATTAATTTTGGTATTCAGATAGCTACTCACGGAAAAATCATTGATTATAGCTCATGTACACAGCTTTGGTTAGATATATTGAGCAATCCTGCTGAAAATTGGGCTGAATATGGCAAATTGTATAAGAACAAATACAATAATGATATGACTTCTTTTAGAAGATTAGCTCACAAGTAATATGAGTACATACTAGATACAAGGTGGATTGATGATTAAAAAAATACTAGTTGCATTATTCGTATTATTACTGGTTGTAGTTGCCTGCGCTACAGATACTGTGACCAATTCTGAAATGAATGAAGACGAGACATCGTTCGGGCTCACTCCAACAAAAGCGTTCCGAAATTATACCGCCATTCGCATCACTTACGATTGGCGTAAGGGATATTGTGCCGAAGTAGACATGTATAATCGCGATACTGCGGTTCAAACATGGATCTATACAGATATTAACCTGTATGATGGCACCGTTTATGACTCTTGGTACACTACGCCGGTCTCAGCAGCTAAGTTTTCCAAGAATACAGGAACCTCCCGTGTAATGGCAAATTCGCCCGCTACAGTAGCTCCGAACGCTAAAACGGGCTTCGGATTCTGTGCAAATAAGGGCTGGTCACGTAAGAAATTCACTGTAACAAATACTGAATCTTCCATTCCAGATCCTCCAAGCATAGATGCATCGGTACTGGATACGTTCGTACCTGATACATATGTTCCACCGCCACCTCCAACGTGTACTACGTTCGAGTATTCGCAGTGGAGCAGCTGTGTCAACGGCACTCAAACGCGCACTACGACCTCCTCAGCCCCTGCAACATGTGTCGGAGGCACCCCGGTACTTAGCCAAGCTTGTACGTTACCACCTCAGTTCGGTGATTCATTCAGAACTGGATCCGATTTGGTTAACCTTGGCGACTTGAAAGGAGCAGATTGGTGGGGAACGACAGCCGGACCGCCAGCAAGCGGAAGGTATCCTGTACTTTCTAACGCATTGCTAGATGCAATGCAAGCTCGTAACATTAAAGTTGTACGTATTCTTCTCTCTTGGGAAGCTATGCAGAAGGATTTGCTAGGACCACTGTCTAATGTTGGTGCTAACGGATATCTAACGTACTACACTAGACTCAAAGCGGTCGTTGATGGAGCACTTGCACGAGGAATGTATGTTGAGATTGCAGAATTTCAGCAAGATCCAAATGCTGCAACTAACTTTGGATCATATAAATACGATACGGCTCCTACTTATAAGGGAGTTTACATTGGTCACGGCGCAGTAACGCCCGCTGCCTTTGCAGATTTCCATGCGAAGATGGCACAACTGTTCTCTTATGATCAACGTATTGCGTTCGGAATGATGAACGAGCCTCATACTGGCTCGACAGTCGACTCAAAAATGACGACCGACTCATGGTTCAAGTTTGCTCAGGCCGCTATCGTTGCAATTCGTAACACAGGCGCGACGAATACGATCATGGTATCGGGAGTAGACTTTGCTAATACAAACTGGACGTCTCTTACGTGGGCCAAAGATGCATCGAGTGCAACTGGATGGGATGCGAACATCAAAGATCCATTGAACAAAACAATGATCGAGGTTCACAACTACACTGGCCTTGGTAATACTACAGTGTCTAGCCCTGCTGATGCTATGGGGCAGGTAGTTCCTTGGGCCAGAACACGCGGCCTGAAGGTCTTTGTGGGAGAAGTGGCCATCGACGCAGGGGCTCCTACCGGAACGATGACGAATGCCGTGGCTAAGTGGAACAACTGGCAGACTTATTCGGTGGCAAACAAAGACGTTGTCGTTGGTTGGTGCTGGTGGGCAACGGCAGAACTTGGTTGGTGGTCTAATGCTGATAGTAGTAGCGGTCACAACTGGGGATTGTTTATCGCTGATAGCAATACTACATCTTATCGTGATTCAATCTATATGACTTTGATTAAAAACACTTTTGTAGCAACGCCATACTGAGTTTGTCGAGTTAGAGAGTGCATAACCACTCATTCTTTTGAGCTTGGATATATAAAAGCTCACATGGCCCCGTCATCTAGTGGTTAGGATAGAAGCCTTTCAAGCTTTTTACACGAGTTCGAGTCTCGTCGGGGTCACCGGAACCAACTGGTTCTATGTCGGATTAGCTCAGCGGTAGAGCGCTAGCTTTACAAGCTAGATGTCGTGGGTTCAAGCCCCTCATCCGATACCAAATGCCATCAGTAAGTCAGGCAAAGAACGCTTCTTTAGCAATGCAGAAGCGATATCGAGACGATAGAATTAGGTACCAGGAGCTTGGCAAGTTAAAAGCCACTCCTGATAACATTCTTTTCAATACTGGATGCATGCTTTATTGGGCCGAAGGCTCAAAAAAGAGAAACAGATGTATCTTTACCAACTCAGATCCTGACATGATGAAACTTTTCGTTAAGTTTCTATTACAGTGCTTTGATCTGGTGGCATCAGATATCAAATTAGAGATTCATTGCTATGATGACAATGGTTTGGGAGTCGACATTATAGAAAAATATTGGATGGATACGCTTTGTTTGTCAAGATTTAATATTGGCAAAACGATGTTAAACGTTAAACCTATTTCCGCCAAAAGTAATAAACCTAAACGCGTATTGCTTTATGGAACGGCACGAGTTGTAGTAAACAAAGTTGATATCATTCAACAAATTTATGGCGGAATACAAAAGTATGCTGAGCTTCAGGAGCCGTTTGGCCTTGATGTTAATAACTAAGTTTAAGAAGCGATTTGTAAATCCGTTTATATTCGCACAGTACGAAAAGCTTTACGCTCACGTCCCGGCCCAAGCAGATTTATATGCTGGGGCTTTTGTTTTATCAGAAAAAGACGCTGTCGACTTAGGAATAAGCTCATTTAGACAAGCCGGTCATAAACTAAACGTCTTTATAGATGCCTGTGACACAAATCGCAGGGAGTTTGTGTCTAGATGCGGAAATTGCTTAAATTTTCTGTACCTGTACGGCGATAATGGGAACTGGGACGGGTTCATAAGTCATTAAAAACACTTTAGTTTTCGAATGGACCCGTTCGGTGGCTGCAATTCTAATCCTTCTAATGTCATTTGGGAAAGAGGATTAATGCTGGGAGAGAAAAGTCAACCGCCATCCCATATGGTTTGCGAACGACTCCGCTGCATGTTATAAGACAAGTATAACAACAAACAAAAGCGGTGAAGTGATGACTTCTACAGTAGACGAAAATTGTGTAGCTTTAATTGATCTCGACGGTACTCTTTGTGATTATGATGCGCGAATGGTTGAATACCAGCGCAAACTCCAGGGACCAGACGAGGTTCCTTACAGCAGCCGCTACAAAATGCTTATGGAGCCTCCGCACATGGAGGCTCGACGCAAGATGATCCAGCGTCAGGCGGGCTTCTGGAGCGGTTTAAAACCACTTCCCATAGGCTTCGAGGTTATCGATGAAATGCGCCAGCTAGGTTTCCATCTTCATGTCCTTACCAAGGGGCCGATGACGACGGTAAATGCTTGGGGAGAGAAGGTTGAATGGTGCAGAGAGCATTTATCGGATGCGATCGTTACCGTTACCTCAGATAAGAGTTCGGTTTACGGGCGAGTTCTGTTCGATGACTTCCCTCCGTACTTTGAAAAGTGGCTTGACGTTCGCCCCCGTGGGCTTGTCATCTGTCTTGCTAGCGCTTTGAACGAAGAGTTTAGAATTGGCGGACTAAGAGAACACCCGCAGGTGTTTCGTTATGACGGAACTAATCGTGTCGAGCTTCGTACTCGACTGACCGCAGCCTACGAACGTAAAAGCGGCCCGCAGTAAGTGAAACTTACACCGCGAACTGACATTCGGGCCGAGGAGTGCTGCTTCGTTTGTCATGATGACGAGGGAGAATTTCTCGGTTACGCCCAAACATTCAAAGATGGTTCCACATGTTTTTGGAGAAAGCCAGAAGAACAAGCGAAACTAATCCAGGTGATACGTGACAAAACCTAAAGGTTCCGATGAAATGGAAAAAGCGCTGGGGCAAAGAGCTTAGGTGGAACAAGAAGATTCTCATTCGATGAGACGGGCTTCTTTGCAAGATCTGCGGCGAGGAAATGAAAGTGATGGGCGATGTAACGCTCGATCATATCGATCCTTTGTCCAAAGGTGGGTTGGATTGTCTGGAAAATCTACGCCTGGATCATCGGCTTTGTAATATGAAACGCGGCTGCACGCCAGTAGACCAAATGGATTAGACCGAAGGTTCAACGATGAAATGTAACGTTTGCTTTAGCGTGATGGAAAATCGTGATGAGCGGCATGCGTTCGGGCTTCACCATATTCGCATGAATCTTAATTGCTTGAATATGAAATGTCCGGCTAGAACGCAGGTGCAATTCGGAACGCACATGGGAGTTTTGTTACACTACAACGATCCATGGAAGTGTCACGAGTACCATTTACCATTCTCGATTGGTAGGTGGTGGTTTATTTTGGAGGGTCGTGATAACGGATCCACTTCAATTACCCCTCGAAATATACCAATTGAAGATTATTTTAAGATTTCCAGATATATTTCCAAGCCAGTTGGATTCATTTCAATCTCAACTGGTGACGATATGCACGAGCATGCGTGGGATGTATTCGAGCAATTAACCAAAGAATTGAAAAGACTTTCACATTTTAGCTGATATATTCAGAGCACAACCCGGCGCTAGCTCAACTGGTTAGAGCGCAAGTCTGATACACTTGAGGTTACTCGTTCGAGTCGAGTGCGCCGGACCAAATGAAATTGTTATTAAATCCTTGGAAGTTACGCACACTTGGTGCCGAGGAGGATTTTATCATTCTCCAAAAAGAATACCCCTCCCTTTAGGGAGGGGATGAATTTTTGTTCCAGAAAAATATAATGCGTTATATAGAGTAGCAATGAGAAGATCCTATAAATATAGAATTTATTTGAATAAAAACCAGCGCGAAGCGCTGGTTAATTCATTTCATTTCTGTAAGAATCTTTATAATGCTGCTCTTGAAGAACGCATATCTTTTTACAAAAGATATGCTAAATCAAAATCATATGTAGATCAAGCAAATCAACTACCAGAACTAAAGCGTCTCTTTGAAAAAGAGACGCAAAATATACATTCTCAGAGTCTTCAGTTTGTTCTGAAAACTCTGGATAACTCTTTTAAATCCTTCTTCAGAAGGATTAAAAGCGGAGATACTCCAGGGTTTCCTAGATTTAAATCGATTGATCGATTTAAATCAATATGCTTTCCTCAATGTGATCTCAAGACCGGAGGAGCGAAGCTCCTCCCGAATGGGAAGCTGAATATCAGAGGAATACCTGGAGACATTAAAATCCATATGCATCGTCCTTTTGAAGGACGATGTAAGACAATTCAGATAAAGAAGGAAGGAGATCTTTTCTTCATTATACTTTCTTGCGAAGGAGTTTTGGAAAAACTCCTTCCAAAGACCGGTAAGACTATCGGAATAGATCTCGGAATAACCTCTTTCATTACCACGGATGATGGAACGAAGTTCCATCATCCTAAACCATGGAAAACTTCTAAAGAGAAGCTTGCTTATCAGCAGAAGAAACTCGCTGCGAAGCAGCGAGGTTCGAGCAACAGAGCAAAAGCAAAGTCGCTTTTGCAGAGAACATATAATAAGATAGCCAATCAGAGATCTGATTGGCAACATAAAGTTGCCAATAAGCTTGTTAAGGACAACGATGTAATCGTTGTCGAGGATTTAAATGTTAAAGGAATGCTCGAAGCCAAAGGCTTCGAGGTATCTAAATCTAGGCTTGTTATTTCTTATGCATAATAAAATAGTATTTAAAGGGAACTAACTAATGGCGTATACGTTTTCAGTAAACAATTCACCCGCAACCGGCGCAGTAGCCATGTATACTCTTATCAGTACTCTTATGTCCGCTGGATGGCTTAAGAAGGCTGACTCAGATGGTACTACATATAGCGCTATCGGCACCCAAGTGATTTCTGGTGCAGCCGGTACTGGAGGATTAGGTAACACCAACGCCTGGGTTAGAATGCAATCGCCAGCGGTCGGTGGAAAGACGCGAGAGTTTATATTTCAACGAGGCACCCTTAACACTACGTGGAAGGTAAAATATTCAGCGTACGGAGGATTTGTTGGCGGGGTTCCATCGGCATTAGTAGCTCCGTCTAATGAAACAGTATATGCTTATCTAGAAAATAATCAAGATGCGACTACCGGATTATACTCGGCTCTATCTGGAACAGGACAATCGTTTACCACAAGTGCAGCCGCAACATCTCTCATCGCCGCAAGGTTTTTCCTCAAAAAGACCGGCACGCCAACAGGTTTTGCTGTTGCAAAAATTTATGCTCATTCTGGAACGCTAGGCACCTCAAGTATTCCGACCGGAACGGCATTGGCTACATCTGTTCCATTAGATGTATCCACATTAACGACAGGCTATGTATTGACAGAGCTAAAGTTTACTCAGGCTGATAGCATTACTCTTACCTCTGGAACTGATTATGTTGTCACTATAGAGTACGGCGGCGGTACCATAGCCAACACGTTAGATGTTGGTAGAGATGGATCATCGCCTACGGCGTCAGGAAACTCTTCCACGTTCGCCGGGGCGAGTTGGACCGCCGTAAGCACAAGCGACTTATGCGGATATGTATGTACAGGCGTTCAAGACGAAGTATACATGTGGGGCGGAGGATCTGATGTGACTCCAACATTTTTCACCGGGTTTACAACGGAAAACAGTTATCGTTGGCATGTAGCTGCCGGTGGCGCAGCCGAATTTTATTCCTTTGTATCATGGTCTCAATCTGCTGGTTCCTTAGCAGGCAATACTTGTATATTGCTAGATGTTATGGCTCCTGGTAGCTTTCCTTCTGCGGACATTGATCCGGCTGTGGTATATTTACAGTCCGGAACTCCAATGACCGAGATTATCGCTACTAGTTTCTCGCAATCTACTATTACAAACTCGGCCAGGGCGAGAGCTTGGTTGGGGCCCGTTTCTGCGGCGGGAGCCTCTACAACGAGTAATAACGTGGGCGCCGGTTTGGTAATATATGGAGGCATAATAGGTAATGCCATTACTTTCGGAACTAATCCGTGGACATTTAATGACGACCTTCTTCCTTTCCTATGGGGATGTCAACACGTTACTTCGCCCAGAGGTATCAAAGGATTTTCGACTTTATTCATGGTAGGTACCGTTCATAGAACTAACGGAGATGTTACCAATACCGTATCACCAGGATCAAAGGATAAAATATTTTACAACGGCGCTTGGTTTCCTTGGAGCGGTGTGTCACCGTTAATCTAATATGGCATATACTTTTTCAGTAAATAATATACCCAGTACCGGCGCGATAGCCATGTACTCCCTTATTTCTACTCTTATGACTGCCGGTTGGTTGAAGAAGATGGATTCGGATGGCACTACATATAGCGCTACCGGAGTTCAGGTAACTTCGGGAAATTCCGGAACCAATGGTTTGGCAAATAATAACGCCTGGGTTCGCTTGCAGTCCCCTATCACGAATGGCGGTACAATAGTAAATCAAACCAGAGAGCTTACCATTCAGAGGGGCACGACTGATCTTGTTTGGAGAATCAAGTATTCTGCCTCCTCTCTATTCACCGGCTCCCCGGCTGTAGCGGCAACTCCATCATCAACAGATGAAGTATTTATGTGTGGCGGTGGGACAAATGCTTCTCCAACATTCTTCGCGTTAATGAATACGAACTTGACGTATCGTTGGCACATCGCGTGCGGTGGAGCTGCTGAATTTTATTCATTTATAGCCTGGTCCGCCGTGGCAGGACCCACGTATCAATCCGGCAGTGCTACAAATATATTTTTGGATGTCATGGCGTCTGGAACATATCCGGCTACTGATGTAGATCCGGCGGTGATGCACTGTGACAATTCTACCAATATATTTAATGCTCTTTTTATAAATACTGGATTTACTGCAACAAATTTAACCAATCCAGCTATCGCTAGAGCTTGGATGGGAGCGACATCAGCCGCAGGTGCGTCTTTAGTAAGTAATAGCGTAAATGTAAATATGACGGGATCGTCTGCCTTTGGAAAAAGCTCATTTGCAAGCACTAATCCATGGACCCAGAAAATTGATTTGTTTCCGCCAATGTGGGCTACGAATCATGCTACTCTTAAGGGTATAAAGGGATTTTCCACCTTGTTTAAATTTGGTTCTATTACTCGCGCTAATATGATTACGTGCGATGTGGCATCGGCAAACGCTAAAGATAGGGTATGTACTGGTCAACTTTGGCTTCCTTGGAGCGGAACGGAGCCGGGGATATAATGGCTTATTCATTTTCTACCGCAAATACTCCGGCAACCGGCGCAGTCGCTATGTATTTGCTTAAGACTACTTTGGTAACTGCCGGGTGGTCTGTTGTGGCCGATTCGGACGGGTCTACATATAATTCAGGCGGCGGCCAGGTAACAACCGGAGCAGCGGGAGCTGGAGGATTAGGAAATACTAATGCTTGGATACGGTTTCAAGCTCCAATAATTGGCGGCAACACAAGAGAGATTACTATTCAAAGAGGTACTACTAATCTTCTTTGGAGAATAAAGTATAGTGCAAATGCTAATTTTACAGGAGGTTCGCCAGGAGTTTCTCAAACGGCTTCTGCAACAGACGAAGTGTATATGACGGGAGGCGGCACAGACGCGTCTCCTACATTTACTAGTATTTTTATAGCAGACGGAGGTTTTCGTTGGCATTTGGCGTGCGGCGGAGTTGCTGAATTTTATTCATTTGCAGCTGTCGCATTAACCTCAACTACCACGACAATACAATATGCTATGGGGCTTGATGTTCTACAGTCCGCAACATACCCGTCACAAGATATTGATCCGGCAGTCATGTTTTGTTCTACAAGTTTTGCTTACGTCACCGCCGCTACGAACAATTCAACAAATCCAGCAAACGCCAGGGCCTGGTTAGGCCCTGTTTCTGCTGCGGGCGCGTCATTAACAAGTAATAATGTAAATGTAGGATTAGAAAGATACACAGGAGTAGGTGGTTCTGTTACTTTAGCGGCTAACCCATTTTCCGGAAAAGATACTTTATGGTCCCCTCATTGGCTTTCCACTAAAACCAATCCATCAAGAGCGCCAATTGGAGTAAAAGGGCTCTCCACATTGTTTAAACTGGGTTCCGTTGCTAGGACAAATTTAGACACTATTACTTCAGTTGGAACAAGAGATTTGATTTATCTTAGCGATATATGGTTGCCGTGGGACGGATCAGTTCCGGTCTTATAAAGGAAAGCTATGGCCTACACATTCTCGGTAAACAACTCAATCGGTACGCACAATACTCCTGCTCACGCAATTTGGTTTATTATATCTACGCTTATGTCAGCTGGTTGGACGAAAGTAATGGATTCAGATGGAACTACGTATAGCGCGGCTGGCACTCAAGTAACGGGACCAAATACTGGAACCAATGGTCTTGATAATAACCGTGCATGGGTGCGCCTTCAAGCGCCGCCCGTTAATGGCGGAGCAGTGGTAAATCAAACCAGAGAATTTACCTTTCAAAGAGCAACTGCGCTTAGTACTGAATGGAGAATAAAATACTCCGCTTCTGCTTTATTCACTGGAGGTTCTCCTGCTGCAACGATAACTCCATCAGCAGGAGATGAAGTATTTATGATTGGCGCCGGTACCGATGCGTCTCCAACGTTTAATACATGGCTGTTGGACAATACTAATCCTTGGCGCTACCATGTAGTTTGTGGCGGAGCCGCAGAATTTTACTCTTTTGCTGCTTGGGGAACCGGCACCACGAATTCCGCTATAGCCGTTAACGCTACCGCCATATATATGGACGTTATGGCTCCTGGCAGCTTTCCATCCATTGATGTTGATCCTGCCGTTGTATACGCATCCGCATCGTCCGCACTCAACGGTGGAGTAAGCGGAGCTTATGCGAATGGCTGGTCTACAAGTACCCAAACTAATCCGTGCGTTGGGCGAGCATGGCTTGGTTCCACGTCTGCGGCAGGAGCATCACTCACCAGTAATAATGTAAATGTTAGCGGTATAACCTATAATCCTTTTAACTCAACAAATACTCTGGGAACCAATACCTGGACCAATAAAGATGATTTATTTCCAATATTTTATGGAGCCGCACATACCGCTGGTGCTCGCGGGTATAAAGGAATATCAACTTTGTTTAAGGCTGGAACAATTCAACGTGGGCAAATGGTTACTTGCGATACTATTTCGCCTGGATCAAAAGATATGGTTTTTATAGACCAATTTTGGGCACCTTGGAGCGGCGTCCCGCCGTTAATATAATATGGCGTATACCTTTTCAGTAAATAATAGTCCGATTACTAGCGCAGTGGCTATGTACACGATTGTCTCTACGCTTATGTCTGCTGGCTGGACCAAAGTTATGGATTCAGATGGTACAACATATAGTGCATCCGGCGTCAGGGTAACTTCCGGATCAGCAGGTACCGGAGGATTAGGAAATACAAACGCTTGGATCAGGTTACAAGCACCGGCAGTAAACGGCGGCGCCGTAGTGAACCAAACCAGAGAAATTACCATTCAGAGAGGCACTACGAATCTTCTTTGGAGAATCAAATACTCAGCCTCCGCTTTATTCACAGGAGGCTCCCCTGCTGCAACAGTAACACCATCGGCGGCAGATGAAGTATTTATGACGGGTGCCGGTACTGATGCAGCGCCCACATTCTTGTCATGGTTCAATGCCGATAATAATTATCGATGGCATATAGCGGCTGGAGGGGCGGCAGAATTTTATTCTTTCGTGGCTTGGGGACAAAATTTAGGAACTTTCACAGCATCAGGAGCTGCAATTTGTTTAGATGTTATGGCTACCGGAAGCTTCCCAACAATGGACGTTGATCCCGCTGTTATGTATTGTAGCTCTGCTACTTCGATTTCGGAAATTTTATCTATCTCTTTCCCTGTCACCAATCTTGCTTCCAGCGACGTCGCATCAGCAAGAGCTAGAGCCTGGCTAGGAGCTACATCATCAGCGGGGGCGTCAATAACAAGTAACAATGTAAACGTAGGAATATGTCGGATTGGAACAAGTGTTGGAGCGCTAACAACCGGCAGTAATGCGTGGACAAGTAAACAAAATTTGTTACCGTGTTTATGGGGAAATCAAAACACAACTCTTCCTCGTGGTGTAAAAGGAATTTCAACATTATTTATGTTAGGCACCGTACTTTATGCGAATGGCACTACTACTTGCAGTTCCATCGGAACAAGAGATAAAATTTATTTCGGAAATCTTTGGCTTCCTTGGAGCGGCGCAACGCCGTTAATATAATATGGTTGATTACAACGGCGAAATATTATCAAACAGCTCTTTATTTGTCACCGCTCCGCAAAGCGGCACCGCATCTGTAGAGGTTGTTCCTGCTCAGGCTGCCGCGGTTTTAGATGGGGAAGGCGATCCGGTAGCCGCGCCCGTCCAGCTATCTGGAGTTTCAGATGGTTATGGTCAGCACAGATTAATGGCGCTACCTTCATCCCAAATTAATCCAATTCCACGTTATAGTTTATCCTGTGAAGATAATACTGGAGCCCGACATTATTGGGTAGACACCAGCATTTCATTAACTTTTGCTCCAGTCGGATTTATATATGTTTCAGCGACTCTGACGGTTGAAGGTAAATTTTAATATTATTTAATTTTTGATTCTTCAGCGGCGTCTTTAGCTTTAACTAAATTGCTCTGAATCGAAAAGAGCAAGTATTACGTACTATTGTGGGAATAGGAAATGACGCCATAGCCTCTACAGGTACCAGTTATTTTAATCAACCAGCAAGCATCCTCTAGTGCTCGGCACCTTTTAATCCTGCACTATGATTAATCACAAATACATTTACTAGAGGTAAGTATCGATATAATTTTATAACATAGCGAGGGGTATATGTCACTGGTCCCTAATTTCACGATCGCGTTCAAAGATGAGTCTTTTTTCATGAAACTCATCGGCAAGATTTTGTTCTTCAACCCCTCGTTCATGACTAAGTATACAACCACGATAGGTCATACCGTATATTTTCCGACCGCTTCGAATCTGAAGCTTCAGCCAGCTTCTTCGAAGATCGTACTGTACCACGAACTAGTTCATATTAAGGACATGGAGAAGTACACACTTCCATTGTTCGGGCTGCTGTATCTTCTGCCGCAATTGCTGGCACTGTTGGCCATTCCGTTAGCATTTTTTGCAGCGTGGTACGTGGCACTCGCATGGTTTGTATTATTCATGCTGCCGATTCCAGCCTACTTTCGTATGAAGTTTGAGCTGAAGGCGTATACGTTCTCCGTGTATACTTTGTACAAGATGAACGCCGTTAAGGGTTACGCCATCAATTTCGATCGCCAGATCGATTCATACACGTCGCAGTTTACGAATATGTCGTACTACCTGATGTGGCCGTTTGGATCTGCAATCAAGAAACATCTAACGGATGCGCTCGCAAATTTCAAGGAAGGTAAACGTTTTATCTATGAAGACGAATACTACGATATGGTAGATTATCTTATCGAGAACGACGCCAAGTAGTTCGAAATGTTCATGATTGAATCTTACTGATATATGAGTGAGCGTTGGCGCTAGGCGCCCCTCTATAGCTCGTAAGGTTCATCATACATGAGTATTTTCGATGTCGCGATTGTTGGAGCAGGTTTAGCCGGATCATTTGCAGCCCTACGCCTGTCGCATAATAAGAATGTAAAAACCATCCTTTTTGATTTGGGTCGTCCGCCAGGGAAACGACGTCGTCAACTCGAAGGATGGTTTGGCGTTTTCCCAAACTCTGATGGCAAGTTTTATCTAAACGATGTCGACAATGTTGGAAACATAGTTGGCCCGCGCAAAGCTAAATCATCTGCCACGTGGGTGAATAATTATTTTACCAAGCACGTAGACTTCAAAGTTCACGAAGACAGAAAGCCTTACGCTCCGTTAGAGAAACGTATTCAGAAAAACGGTTTCGATTTTCATCTGAACGACTATATCCAGTTTTACCCTAAGGATATCCACGTTGTATCTAAGAATATTGCGACAGAGCTGGAAGACTCGGGTCGTGTTCAGTTTAGTTTTGATAACGAAGTATACAAAATTCATAAACAAAAAGGCGTCTTCAGTATTCAGACTGCGCAGGGCGAATTCTTAGCTAAGAAGGTATTGATCGCGGTAGGTCGCTCAGGATGGCGCTGGGCCACCGATATATTTAATCATTTCGACATCGTAGAGAACAACGATTACGCTACTTTCGGTATTCACGCAGAAATTTCTGCATCATACATGAAAGAATTCAACAAGTCTAATTGCACAATTTCTAACAATGAATTGAGTATTGGGCCTTTTAGTTGGAACGGCACGATTATCCCTGAAGACCACGTTGACCTTACTATTTCGGCTTTTCGTTCAAACGAGAATCGATGGAAATCAGATAAAGTATCGTTCAAAATTATCGGTCGAAGATATTTTGAGAACAATGGTTTTGAACAGACGTCACGGCTCGGTAAACTTGCCTTCGTGCTGGCTAACGATCGGTTATCGAAAGAAAAGGTATCGGCCATCGTTGGTAAACGAAGCAAGATATCAGTACTTCCTGAATACGACTGGCTGGTTGAGTCATGCGAACAGATCACCAATGTCATTCCAGAGTTCATGACTAAAGGTTATTTCCAGGTTCCAACGATTCAACCATTGCCTCCAAAGATTGCTATCGGAACTAACTTGGAAACAGAAGTTGATGATCTTTTCGTCGCTGGAGAGAGCACTGGATTGACCGGACTGTTAGCCGCAGCGGTTACCGGAAGCGTTGTAGCTGATAATATTTTGAAATAGATAGAGGGAATATGAAGATCAATAAATCAGAATATGTTCCGGTTAACTCAGGCGACTTTGAAGTTCGTGATTCGAGCAAATACAACCTGAGTAAGTTCGAACATGATCTATATAAAGAGGAAGATGATACTGTGAATAAAGTGATACGTGTAAAGCGAATCTCGCTACCAAACAAAGGCGAGAACTGGAAAGTGTTCGAAGACAACAAGGTTGTCGAAGTGATCGAGGGCACGCGGCTAAGCGGTAGAGAGCGCGAGTTTCTAAGGACGATTCAAGGTATAAATTTCATCCTTCGCCATTTCAAAGGCGGATGGAAGAGTTTCAACCACTTCAAAAAAGAATTGAAGACCTACGTAAAATAGGCGAGTCGTTTAGTTGTCGAGCGCGCAGGCAGTGATTGCGTCTCTCCTATAAGGGAGATGATTGATGCCGCACGTCCTGTATGTGATTGACACTGAAACCACCGGTATTGACGCAAACGTTAATGAAGTCATTGAGTTTTCGCTATATCGAATTTCCGATGATTGTCAGAAAACGTTTTGTTTGAAGCCAAACAACATCGATGCCATTCAGCCAGACGCCCTTCGTGTCAATGGTCACAAGCTTGAAGATTTGTTGTGGAAGACCGATCAAGGCCGCGACACTTACCTTGAGCCATCGAAAGCTCTACCGTTAATAGAAAACTTTTTGATGCAAGATTTAATGAAGATTGGTATTGGTCCGTGCCAAGATACAATTGTCGCGGGAATGTGTCGACGCTAGAGTCAGCACAACTAGAAGCGGATTGGCAACTGCGGAACATGACATATTAAAATGAAGCACTCACATTGTTCCTATTGCGGAAGCGCCTACACCATCACTGATTGGCCCCGTCATTGCCTGAGCTGCAACGAGACGACCTGGAGGAATCCGCTCCCAGTCGTTGTCGTATTGGTTCCGATTTATGAATCGGTTTACACACCTGGCGTGATTGTGGTTCGTCGTGGCATTCAACCTGGCCTAGGGCTGCTCGCATTTCCTGGCGGATATCTGGAGTGCGATGAGACGTGGCGCGAAGGCGGAAGCCGTGAGCTGCGTGAAGAGACCGGCATTGAAATCGATCCAGATAGTTTAGTATTGCAAACGGTAATAAGTTCGAAAACGAATAGTCTTTTGATTTTTTGCGAAGCTCCTCCACAGAGTATTAGTTGCACTCATAAATTCGTAGCGAATTACGAAGTAACTGAATTGATCAGTATCGAAAAGCCTGTCGAGTTAGCCTTCCCATCACACACGGATGTGTTGAGGTGGTATTTCGATGGGACTTTATCATTCTCCAAAAAGAATACCCCTCCCTAAAGGGAGGGCGATTGCTTTCTTATTCAAATTAATCAGAAGATAACTTGTTAAACGTCTCGCTACCCATTCATTAAAAATTAGTTCAGGGTTTTGGTAAATGCTATGCGTCCGAGACAGAATTTGCTTGGCGCACCGATTTGAATCTAGATCATCATGGGATTTGTTCAACTTTGTATTTGGCAAAGCAGGCCGCCGAGAATACGTTAATCAATCTTGGTTACGTAGGCTTGAGGAAAAATTTAAGGTAATGCTGTGAGCATTTCTACAGCGTATCAACCGGATATGCTATTCATTCCTGAATGGCACAACAGAAACGATAAGTGTGAACTTTTCACAGTAACTGGCCGTTTGATTGCTTATTGCTCAAAGAAAGATATCTTCGGCCAATATTTGGCCGCTTTGCCTGAATGCTGGTCGCCCGGAACTATAGAATCAGCTTATACATATCTCAATAGTATTGAAGCGTGCCAAACGTGGTGTATCTCTTATCTTAAAGGGTGCGGTTATAGAATAGTTAAGCCCAAGCTTATTGTGATGACATGATATATTCTAACGATACGGAATGGTGGGCGAGATGGCTGAAGCCGAAACTTTGCTAAAGTTTTATACCTTAATCGGTATCGCGGGTTCGAATCCCGCTCATTCCTCCAATGATTAAAAAGTTTCGTCAAGCTATTTGGCCAATCATTGAACCTACGGTTGATCCACTGCTACAGCCAATAATACAGGCCGTTGATCGGGCTAGTGATAGGTCTTTCGAGGTTATGGAGGCGTATTTTGAACGACATCCAAAACAACGAGAAGCAATTGATTCTGGCCTATGTGTTGTTTTTAAAACAACAGATAATGTTATTATTGGGGGAATGAAATTGTTTGCACATCAAATTTTTGAAAATTCAGAAGCAGCGTGTATGAAGTTATTCCTTGCTCATGGCCACAAGGTCGATGTTGTCGAGTGGGAATTCAACACATGCCAAATGCGCTGTAACAGGTGCAAGGTAAGATTGTTTTTTAACATCACCATCGCTGGTGGCAGCTCTGCGTTTGAAGTCTACTTTGGAAAAGGAGTAGAGACTCTCGGCCTAGGTATGGCCAGCATAGATGATAAAACCAAGATCTTATCTAGACGTTACAATCCTTATCTTTGTGATAAGGTATCATCATTGATGTAGGAAAAAAATGGACCGCAAACAAATTAAGAAAATGCTTCTCGCTGTCATGGCTCGTGCCGATTACGATATGTACAAGTCGTTCCGAAAAGAGACAGCAGAAGAGTGGGAGTACTCTAAAGGTATTCTTGAAGAGCTTATTGATATTGCAGAGAGTCATGTAAAAAAGTCTATCAGCAAGCCAAAGACTAAAACTAAGGCGAAAGCTAAGACAAAAAAACGCAGAGTGTCACGGGCAGATTCATCTATCTATCTAGGCAACGAGCTTCCACCAGATATAGGCCGTTATCCTTGGCGTGACACTGAGCTTCCGCCAGATATTGGGCGGTAACTTAGTGAAAGATTCGTCATGGATAAAATAAAAGAAATTATGCTACGGTATCCGGATTTGTTTCGGAATGGTAACTGCGCATGTGGTTTCCATGTAGATGATGGTTGGCTTCCAATGATTGATAATCTATGTCGGATAGTTGATGATCATCTGAAAAATGATCCCCGATCATACAAAGTAGTGGACGCAGAAAAGCATAAATGCAGAATGCGTAAAGAAATCTACATTGATCAAGTGAAAGAAAAATTCGGAACGCTTCGAGTTTATTTTAACAGGAGCGATGAATTCATTGACGGTGTTGTAGCCGCTACAGAGGCGATGAGCGCAATCGTATGTGAGAAGTGTGGCTCGCCAGGCACCCGACGTTCTGGTGGTTGGATTAAAACTAATTGTGAGCCGTGTTTTTTGAAAAGGGGAAAGCGTGGGACTTGAATGGTCATTAGCAAATCCTAAATACCGTACGCTGTTCGAGCTTGGTAAAGGCTCATGGACCTCTGTATTTCGGTTCTTTGATAAACAATGTTGTAACGACAAAGACTTCGTTAAGCTTCTAGCTTTAGAAATGAAAGATGAGCTGAAGTTCTCGGATAACATTTCTTATAGAAATTTGGTTGCTAATAAGATTTACGAATTCATGGACGGGGAAAGTTTCGCAAGTATTTCAAAACGCGGCTATAAACCTGGTGATGAAGGAATATTTTTAGTTAACGACGCTGATGATAGCGAGTATGATCTGAAATATAGTCACGGATTTATTTATGTAGGATCCAGATACTATCTTGACGATGAGATGGAATATGGTGATGGTATCGCTGCCTGTAACAGGCTTCATGGCGTCACTAACCCCAGATTGACTAGGGAAGGTACGTATCGCTACATTACTCCTGAAAGAGACATAAGAGATTTCTATAAGATATTGGTTATGGAATGAATCTGAAAATCTTCAATTCCGAAGGCAAATTACTTGTTCATTTGCGACAGCATCTTGGCGTTACGACAATTATCATTCTCCAAAAAGAATACCCCTCCCTTTAGGGAGGGGATGAATTTTTGTTCCAGAAAAATATAATGCGTTATATAGAGTAGCAATGAGAAGATCCTATAAATATAGAATTTATTTGAATAA
>Ga0163152_10003797_pt1 | contig 19288 bp, 24 predicted proteins | sample OliLakLV19MP8IB2_FD_148635 | JGI IMG/M metagenome (GOLD analysis project Ga0163152, IMG submission 148635) | Freshwater microbial mat bacterial communities from Lake Vanda, McMurdo Dry Valleys, Antarctica - Oligotrophic Lake LV.19.MP8.IB-2 | ecosystem: Environmental > Aquatic > Freshwater >...
GCCGCAACTCGTTGTGCCTGGTGACTTCTCTGCTGCCGCCTTCTTCATCGTGGGCGCGACGATTGTTCCCGGCTCGGATGTGACGATTCATCACGTGGGGATCAACCCGACCAGAACCGGTTTATTGGACGTGATGACGAGAATGGGTGCGGATATTCAATTGCTCAATCGGCGGGAAGAGGCGGGGGAGCCGGTCGCTGATATTCGGGTGAAGTCGGCCAGGCTGCATGGGGTGGCGATTGGGCCGGACTTGATTCCGCAGACGATCGATGAGTTTCCTATCCTGTGTGTCGCGGCCGCAGTGGCAGAGGGTGAGACGATCATCTCCGGGGCCGAAGAGTTGCGGGTGAAAGAGAGCGATCGGATTGCAACGATGTCAGCAGAGTTGAGGGCGATGGGGGCGCAGATCATGGAAAAGCCCGACGGGATGGCTGTGCGAGGACTTGGCATGGCAGATAAGAATGGCCGATTGCAGGCGACGCATGGCCGTACTCACGGAGATCACCGGGTGGCAATGTCGTTGGCCATCGCAGGCTTGACCGCTTCGGCACCAACCCTGATTGACGAGACGGCCTGTATTGAGACCTCATTTCCAGCGTTTGAGCAGACACTGTTGGAATTATTAAGTGAACGCAAGTGACGACTATAATGCGGAGCCACGGCGTGGGAACTGTTGCGGGAGAGAAACAAACGAGTCGGCTGATCGTTGCGATCGACGGTCCTGCGGGTGTCGGCAAGAGTACGGCGGCGAAGTCGTTGGCCACTCGATTGGGCTATCTGTATCTTGATACGGGAGCCCTCTATCGGGCGACGGCCTGGGCGGTGATTGAGTCAGGCTTAGATCCGGCTGATGCGGTGGCGGTTGCCGCGCTGTTGCCAGGCCTGTCGATTCAGATGCCGCTGCATCATGGAACTGCCACGGTGTTCGTCAATGGCAAGGATGTGACCGGCGCACTCCGAACGCCTGAGGTGTCGTCTGTGGCATCGGTGGTCTCTGCTATTCCCGCGGTTCGGGTCTGGTTGCTGCCGATTCAACGACAGATCGGGCAGGGCGGGGCAGTAGTGGCTGAAGGGCGGGACATGGGCACGAAGGTCTTTCCGTCCGCGGACGTGAAATTTTTCCTCGAAGCAGATCCGAATATCCGGGCGCAGCGCCGACATCGTGAGCTCGTGACGGCAGGGCATTCCGGGGCACTTGAGGAGACGAGCGCCGCTCTGGCGAGCCGTGATACAAGGGATCGTTCCCGTTCGATCGCCCCGCTGGTTCCTGCCGAGGATGCCCGACATATCGACACCTCGAATTTGTCAGCGACCGAGGTGGTGGACCAGATGATGGCTATGATTGCGGCGAAGTTGTGAGTTCGGTTATCTACGGAATTTTGTGGGCCTTCTTCGGGGCTATTGGGCGGATCTGTTTTCGCTATCGAGTCGTGGGGGCGGTTCCCAAGACCGGTGGGTTCATCGTGGCAGCGAACCATGCCAGTTACCTGGATATTCCATTTTTGGGTTGTGGGATCCGGCGGCGGGCTTGGTATTTGGGGCGGAGCGATCTCTTTCCGGTTCCAGGGTTCAAGGCGATCTGCCAATGGTTGGGGTGGATTCCCTTGCGGACCGGTCGGTTGGATCGTGACGCGTTTGGCAAGGCAGTCAGTTTGATCAAGGCCGGAAAGATTGTGGTGATCTTTCCAGAGGGTAGCCGTAGCCTGGACGGACGGTTACAATCACCCAAGCCGGGGATTGGTGTGATTGTGGCCCAAACCGGATGTTCTGTGGTCCCAGCCTATCTCAAGGGTACCTACGAGGTGTTGCCGATGGGAACCATGTGGCCGCGTTTTCGTCCCGTGACTGTTTTGTATGGAGAACCCATCACGTTTTCCAGGAACGGAGAGAACGGAGAAGCCAAGCAGTTTTATCAGGAGGTGACCCGCACCGTGATTGATCGCATTGCCTCCTTAGGTGTCGTCGAGTCTCCAGTCCAGCAGCCCAGTGCCGGCATTCGCAAGGCTGAGTGAATGTCGGTGTATAACCATCAGCACCCGACTCCAGTCGGAAGGATAGGATTTACACCATGAGTACGGTTTCGCCATCGAGTGATCAGCAATTAGACCGAGCGGCCTTAGCGGCCTTATACGAGGAGACCTTCAAGAACCTTGAAGAGGGCACCATTACGGAGGGCCGCGTCGTTGCCGTAAGCAAAGACAAGGTGGTCGTCGACATCGGGTACAAATCCGAGGGCATGATCTCGAACGATCAGTTCTCCACCGAGGAGCTCCAGAACCTCAAAGTGGGCGATCCGCTCAAGGTCTATATTGAGGAATGTGAAGACGCCGACGGCAATCTGGTTCTCTCCAAAGAAAAAGCCGACAAGATGAAGATTTGGGAGGAGCTGGAGAAGCTCTTCAACGAAGAAAAAAGCATCGACGGCAAGATTGTGGCGCGGATCAAGGGCGGTATGATGGTGGATATCGGCGTGAAGGCCTTTTTGCCTGGCTCGCAGATCGATCTTCACCCAGTGCGGGATCTCGACGGATTGGTTGGCCGCACATTCCCGCTTAAGATTATCAAGATCAATCATCGGCGCGGTAACGTCGTCGTCTCCCGGCGTGTGCTCCTGGAAGAGACGAGGGATTCGAAACGGAAGAATACCCTCTCTACGTTGAAAGAAGGGCAATTGATTCAAGGCGTGGTGAAAAACATCACGGACTACGGGGCTTTCATCGACCTCGGTGGCATCGACGGGCTGCTCCACATCACGGACATGTCCTGGGGCCGTGTCGGCCATCCGTCGGAGATGTTCAACATCGGTGATAAGGTGGAAGTCAGCGTCCTCAAGTATGACCGAGAGACCGGGCGTATTTCGCTCGGCTTGAAGCAGAAGAGTGCCGATCCCTGGAGTGGCGTAGCCGGCAAGTATGCGATCGGCACCCGCGTTCGAGGTCGTGTTGTGAGCCTGACCGACTACGGGGCATTTATTGAGCTCGAGCCTGGCGTCGAGGGGCTAGTGCATGTCTCTGAGATGTCCTGGACACATGAGGTGCGCCATCCGTCGCGCGTCGTCTCCATCGGGGATCAGGTTGAAGCGGCGGTGCTGAACGTGGATCCTGGCAGCAGGAAGATTTCGCTCGGCATGAAGCAGACTGCGCCGAATCCCTGGGATATGGTGGAAGGAAAGTACGCCATCGGTACGCGCATCGAAGGAAAGGTGAAGAGCCTCACGGACTTCGGCGCCTTCGTCGGACTCGAAGAGGGTATCGACGGGTTGATCCATATTTCCGACATGTCATGGACGAAGCACATCAAGCACCCCTCTGAACTCTTCAAAAAGGGTCAGAAGGTCGAAGCTGTGGTGTTGCGGATCGACAAAGAGAAGGAACGGCTGTCACTCGGTTATAAGCAGCTCGGGAGCGATCCCTGGGACGCCGAGATCCCGAATAAATATGGCGTGGGGGATGTGGCGGTCGGGAAGGTCAGCAAGATCGCCGACTTCGGCATCTTCGTCGAATTGGACGGAGGAGTCGAAGGGTTGATTCACATCAGCGAGGCTGGCCTTGACCCGCAGGCCAAGCTCGAAGATAAATTCAAGCTGCAGGATGAAGTAACGGCCAAGATCATTAAGGTCGATCGTGAAGAGCGGAAGATTGCGCTCAGCCTGCGCGAGCACCAGATGGATTCCGATCGCAAGCAGGTCGATGAATATCATTCCACGCAAGGTACGTTGGACCAAAGCTTGGGTCGTGCGGTCAAGCAGAGCCGGAAGCGAAACCAAGCTGAGGAAGAGAAGTAGGTTCCATTCACCAGGTCTCAGTATAAGCCGTGGGCGCATGTGTGCCCACGGCACTGTGAGCGAATAATAAAATATGAGTAATGAAACGACAGAAAAGCCGACCAAGCGTGGGATAGTGCGCCGGGCGCTTTGGGCTCTCGGCATTGGGCTAGGCCTGCTCTTTCTGATGAACCTGTTCTTTCCAGACCTCGATCTTTCAATGGAAGACCGGGTTGGATTGATTCGTATCGAAGGGGTCATTCTGGATGCGCAGTCCACGATCAGCGAGTTGAAGCGTTTTGCGGAGAATCCCTCTGTGAAAGCGATCGTCTTGCGAATCGATAGCCCCGGCGGTGGGGTTGTACCGTCGCAAGAGATCCATGATGCGGTCCAGCGGGTTCGTAACAAGAGCAATAAGGCGGTGATTGCCTCAATGGGTTCGGTGGCGGCGTCAGGGGGATATTATATTGCGGTGGCGACCGATCGGATCATGGCCAATTCAGGGACGTTGACGGGGAGTATTGGTGTCATCATGGAGATGGCCAACGTTGAAGGACTACTCAAGAAGATTGGGGTCGAAGGTGTCGTGATCAAAAGTGGACGATTCAAGGATGTGGGGTCGCCGCTTCGGAAAATGAGCGATGAAGAGCACGCATTGCTCCAATCCGTCATGGACGATGTCCATCAGCAGTTTATTGAGGCAGTGGCGGAAGGGCGTGGACTTGACGTGGCTGAGGTGAAGGCCTTAGCGGACGGTCGGATTTTTACGGGCCGGCAGGCCAAAGCGTCAAAACTTGTGGACGAACTCGGTGATCTCGAAGATGCCATTCAGCTTGCGGCAGATGTGGCCGGTATCGAGGGCGAGCCAAAAGTCATCGAGCCACGTCGGCGATTTTCGATCAGAGAATTGATCGAGTCGCGCTTGTCGGTGCTCTTCCCCAAGTTGGATTTTTATTCCGGCGTCACGCTCAAGTATCTCATGGCGTTCTAGCATGGTCGGATCGACGTCCGGGTCGATTCATGACTTCGAAAGAGGAGCCCAATATGACGAAGGCCCAAATCATCGAGCGCGTATCCGAGCAGATCACGACCTTGACGAAGCGGCAGGCGGAAGTCGTCGTCAATACGATTTTCGATTGTGTGCGCGACTCGTTGAAGAACGGCGATAAGACGGAGATTCGAGGATTCGGCAGTTTTCGGCTGCGGGATCGGCGGATGAAAGAGGGACGGAATCCTAAGACCGGCGCGACCGTGGCGGTTCCTGCTAAGAAGGTGCCGTTTTTTAAGGCCGGCAAGGAATTGAAGGAACTTCTGAACCAGTCATAACAGGACGCTGATCATGAACTCACCAGATTCCCACGATGCAGTCGGGATAGATGTTCGTTGGACGGACGAGGCCTCGAAACGTCTCGAGCGGGCTCCGCTTTTTTTGCGCGGCATGGTTCGTCGTCTGGCCGAAAAAAAGGCCAGAGAACTTGGCTACTCAGAGATTTCTGGTGAGCTTCTCGATCAGTTCAAGAATCAAATGATGGGTGGCATGGGCGGCGAGTCAGGCATGGCGGATGCGGCGGAGCAAATGGCGCAAGGCCATCTCCCCTGGACTGCCGCGGCGAAGGAACGGCTGAATACGGTTCCCGAGTTTATGCGCAACATGACCAAGCAAATTGCGGAAGAGATCGCCAAGGAACGAGGCCATCTTGAGGTGAACGTCGACCTCTTTGAAAAGGTCGAAGCCCTGGGCGATCTCCGAGAAGCTTCTGCCCCTCCTTTGGAGTGGAGCGAAGGGGCATTGGCCCAGCTTCACGAGAAATTAAAACAGTCGCCCCCGATCGCCGTTGAGTTTGTCACCGACATGTTGAGACGGGACACCGAAGATTTGGCGAGAGAGAAGGGCCTCACGCGAATCGATGAGTCGGCATTGCTTCAGCTGTGGGATGCGCCTCAGGAGCGAGTTGTTTGGACCGATGAAGCGTGGAAGCGACTACAGACGTCTCCGGATTTCGTGCGTAGCGGAATCCGTAAGGCTGCTGAGCGTCGAGCGCGGAAGCTTGGGCTTAAAGAGATCGACTCGGAGCACCTGACAACGTTTCGAAATCAAGCGATGATGAAAGCTGTCAAACGGATTCGCTCATTTGGATACAACGAGCTGACGTTTGAGGCGTTCGATACGGCGCTTGAGAAGACCAAGCGGTTGCAGGGAAATGATCAGGCGGAAAAACGCCTTCAGGAAATTCGTGGGCATTTTGCTGATCCAGACGTGAAGAAGCTGGAAGGCGAGACGCTTGGTGCAGATTTGATGGGCCGCTTTCGCCGGTATCTCAAGGGAGAGGGGACGCTCTAGTGGACAGGAAGCTGAGAAGGGCTGCCAGCTTCGTTCTCGCGTCGGCCATTCTGGACGGGCTTTTTGAATATCCTGCAAGGGCAGTTTTTCTTCCAGCAAGGTACCTCCTCCCGCACGCTCGCATCAAAACGCTACGGGCTCTTCGAGCGGCTCTCGGCCCTGGTTTGGACTAGTAGGCTGGGTGAATTACTACGAGCTAGAGGCAGGGGCCGTTTGAGGACGGCCCCTGCTGTATTTAGAGGGCAGCCGTCTGCTGCGGCCAAAATTTATGACGGATTTGCGGGAGAGGCTCGCTATCGAGATTAGGGATATCGTAGAGACAGCGATCAATCGTGGACACCTCATCCTCTGTCAAGTCCAAGGTGACTCTCTTCTTCCAGAACTGATCGAGGGTGAAGTAATCTCCTGACTGGGGCTTCTCAGCCAAGAACACCTTCATTTTCTCGAAGCCTGCCGTATCTACCCCTGGGACGCGTCCCTTATTGCGATCGTGACACCAGTGTAATACCTCAGCGATTCCGTACATCGATAATTCGATCTGCATCATCTTGCTCATGATTCCTCCTTGCCAAACTAAGATCGGTATTGTACTCCAAACTCTGTTCTGTTTTCAAAGACGTTGGTGAGCGCTTCAGGATTGCGGAAATTGTGATTTGGCGAGGATTGTTGTGCGGTTGGATTGATTGCCAGGAGAAAGCGGTGGTCTGTATACTGGCGCGGCTTGCTTCGACTGGAAGTCCCAACAAAATGGCATCTCCATGCAGACTATCTTTCTGTTGCTATTTTTCTGCTTAAGGAGTCGCGTGTGATCATACAAGACGACGGCCGTTATAGCGGAAGGTCATGGTGTCTTATGGCCCTGGCGACAAGTCTGTGCCTTCTTGTGGCAAGCGGCTGCACCAAACAAGATCCCTATACCCCACCGGATCTCTTCTACTATTTTGCCAGTTATCAAGTTGGTAAGAGCCCGACGACTGTCACCCCTGCTGATGTGAATCAAGATGGGTTGACCGATCTGTTGACGACCAACATCGGCAGTAATACGCTTTCGATTCTTTTGGGGAACGGCGACGGCACTTTTCGCGAGCAAGTCCAACTCAATACCTGTAAAGAGCCTCGCTCACTCGTTCTCGGGATGTTCAATCATGATCCGTACTCCGATGTGGCCTTGGCTTGCTCAGGGGGAGATGAGGTGGCCGTACTCTTCGGTCGGAACGACGGGAAATTTGAAGAAGGGCCGCGCTACCCGGTACATCGGACCCCCATTGCAATTGTTAGCGGCGATTTCAATAACGATGGTGCCGCGGATCTCGTGGTCGCATTGCGAAACGACAAGATCAAAGTATTTTTGGGGACCGGCGTCGGTGAATTCACTCATGGGGCGCAGTACGAATATGGTGATACGCCCACATCCCTTGCATTGGCCGACTTGAATGGCGATGGAAAAGTCGATTTGGCCGTCACGAACGGGGGGCCGATGTCGAACGCGGTTTCCATCTGGTTTGGGAATGGGGACGGCACGTTTCGACCTCCCGTCGACTATAAGACGGGGAAGCGGCCACTCAGGGTGAGTTTCGCAGATTTCAATAATGACCGGACCAATGATTTGCTCGTGATCAATGGCGAACGAGATAGTTTTACGACGTATCTCGGCAACGGTAATGGGACCTTTCAGGCAGGACAGGACTCCGGCGCCGACGCAGGACCCAATTTCGGGGTCGCTCGAGATTTCAACGGTGACCGACGCACCGATGTGGCTATTGTCAACCTGCAGTCGAGCGATCTCTCTATTCTCTTCGGCCGTGGCGATGGAACCTTCGAATATCCGCCGAGAAATTATCGAACGAAGCCAGGCCCCTTCGCTCTCGCGATTTTCCGAGTTACGACGAAGGAGGCTGAAGAGCCTGGGCTTGTCACCGCAGATAACGGTAGTGGAACGGTGTCCATCTTTCTCCATAAAGGATTGAAAGGGGCGACTGGTGCGGCGATGAATGTGCCATGAGGCTTGTGCGTCGCCTGTCTGTATGCAGGAGTGACTGCAAAGCGCTGTCTGCTTGACAGCCTACTGACCCTCGGATAGAGTGGCCCACAGTGTGTTTTAGGCCTGTTGATGCTCTGTTTCGAGGATGCCAGTGAGATCTTTTGGGTGGTGGTTTGCTGTCGGTGCGCTACTCACTCTGTCTGTGTTGATGGTGCAGGGTGGCGTACGAGACTTGCTCGATGGAGCCCCTCCCGGCAGCGGGGCGAGCCCTTACCTCTCGTTCGGTACGACGATTTTCGGGGGAGGGTTGTTGGCAGGTTGCTTAGCCTTGGTCATGAATCGACTGAGGTAGATACAGAATCTGAAGACAGGCGCCTCGATGCACTGTTTGAAATGCAAGGGATGTATGATGATCGAGCGTCACTATACGTTGGAGAATCGGCGTCTCTATGCCCGTTGTTTGAATTGCGGATTCTGGATTGACCTCGCCGACCTGCTTCGATTTTTCCATAAAGTGATCGGCAGTGGATTTCGTGGAGGGAAGGTGCGGGAGTCCTTTACGCTGTGAGTAGGAGTCACGAATTCATGATGGCAAGAGACCGCGAGATGTTCAATCGAGGAACATTCCTGGCCCGCGCTACGGGGCTGTTCATTGGGCTGATGTTGATCAGTGCCGCGGCTGGTACATGTTCTATCGCGTTTGCGAAGAACGCGACAGCAAAACCGGTACATGTCCGCACGACGATTACTACGCACAAGTTTCCGCCATGGCGAGTCGCTCCAGCACATGGCATTCTTCTCAAGGACCTCAAGACTGGGCGGGTATTGTATGAGCACGATGCCGGGAAGCGCATGTCTCCAGCCAGTCTCACGAAAATCATGTCGGCCCTGGTCATTCTTGAAAAGGGTCATTTGGATGATCTCGTCACGATTAGCCCCAATGCCGCACGGGCCCACAAGACGCACTTGCGCGTGAAGGCCGGGCAGGTCTTCCGATTAGAAGATCTGTTGAAGGCCATGTTGATCCAGTCCGCAAACGATGCCTGTCTTGCAGCGGTGGAGCATGTCGGTGGCGACGAAGCACAGTTCGTGACGCTCATGAATGCCAAGGCGGAGGCCCTGGGCTTGGCTGACACGCATTTCAGTAATGGCTGTGGGTTCGATAATCCTGACCATTATTCGACGGCCGAAGACCTCGCCGCGTTGAGCCTCATTGCCCTCGATCAGCCGATTTTCAGGCAGTTGGTCCGTGAGGAGCGCGCGATCATCACCGCTGTCAACGGTCACCATGCGTATGTTTTGCACACTACGAACAAATTGTTGGGACGCATTCCCGGTGTTGAAGGGATTAAGACCGGCTTTACGTCCAAAGCTGGCCGATGTCTTATTGCCAAAGTCTCTCAGAACGGGAGCGATCTTCTACTTGTGATCCTCAACTCTAATCATCGCTGGAATACTGCGACGAACCTCATTACCTACGGGCTGCAGGTCGCGGACACTCCACACTGAACTCCCTGTTTGATCAAGTCGACAGGCACATGGGTTATGTTGACTAGGCTGCCATCAGGTGGCCTGCTCGTGCAAGCCGTTTGCCGGATGAGTGGGCAGGTGTAGTGAGTCTTGCCGTGGCAGAGCCGTATATACGGCAAGAAGACGAGGAGTCTCTCTAGCGCGATGAGCGCGCAGAGTGATCAATCGTATCGGGCCTATTATCGAGTTGGGGAAAACTCTACGTTGACATCTTTCCCGAGATAGTTGATGACGAATCCCTGTTTATCGTACGCGAGGATTGCCCCCATAACATTTTCGTCTCCGTAGTCTTCCTGTCCTAAGAGTTTCCGCACGTCATCAGGGCTTTCGCTGTTCAACACGTTGCGAAAGATGCCGCGAGTCTTATAAGAAAATCGGTTATTAATAAAGATCAGGTCGACTTTACCATCCTGGATGCGTACGCCAGCCATTGGACCGGTCGGTTTGCGTTGGTCGAGCAAGAAAATAAACGAAGCTTCCTGTTCCACTTTAATTCCCGGAATCTTTTCATTCACTAGCGAGTCCATGGCGGTGGCTTCAGGATCTCCCAACTTGACTCCAAACAGCGAAATGTCGACGCTCTTCAAGGTCTTAGGGTCCATCACGTCGTGCTTGCTCAATTCGTAGGGTTCTCCGTAGCCAGGGGAGGCCCCTGCACCGACTCCGGTCATCACCATGCAGATTAGCGTGACGACTCGCAGTAAATCCTTCATCGACTCCTCCTTAGCCATGGGTTCCGAGAGATGTAGGGCGTTGAAAATTTAATGGCGAAATTGGTGAGACCATGCAGTATGCGTGCATTTTATCGAACAGCCTGAGAACTTGCAAGGAATGGCTGAATGCGAGGGGCAGATGCCAGCGAAATTGGATTGTGGCGAAAAATCGCCTGGTTCGGTCTTTTGACGGTCTTTGCAGGCTGTGTGGCAACGGAGCAGATTCCGACAGGCCAGTCTCTCTACGCGCGGATTGGTGGGAAACCTGTCATTTCCGTGGCCGTCGAACAACGTGTGGCCAATGTGCTTGCTAATGCCAAGATCAATGGCCGGTTTGTGACCACCGATATACGTAAACTGAAAGGCCACCTCGTCGAGCACGTCTGCATGGCGACATGAGGTCTCTGTACCTTCAGCAGACGCGGCATGAAGACGATCCATGTCAGGATGAAAATTTCCACTGGAGACGTTGGAGCATTCGTAGAGGAGCTGGTGAAAGCGATGGAAATGGCGAAGGTGCCAGCGCAAGAAAGGGGAGAACTCCTAGGTCTTTTGGGGTCAATGAAGGAGGATATAATTGAGGCACCGTAGCGACTGTGGAGCAATGGGGGCGCTGAACCATCACTGATCGTATCTCTACGTGAGAGATTAGTTGTGATAATTGGTGCTCATGAGGATGGCACCAAGGTGCCGGAGTCGCTGGAAATAGGGTCGGCAATCTTCGTCAAGCTCGTTGGTCAGGCCATCGAGATCGGCAACGCAATCTTCAAGGATCACGAGGCGCTGGGCATCAAGACCCTCTGGACTATCGAGGAAATACACCACACATCCACTGATCACCGTATCCAACGTCATCAACGGCCCCTCATGTTGGCGTTCCACGTGAGGCCATTGCGCCTCCTTGTGGGCTTCCCAGAGGGATAACACGGCATCCCGATCCATTCTGAGGGCCTCCAACCATTCAACGGACTCAGTGTCGACCGATTCACCCTAGCGCATGGAGTAATAGGACGGCAAGCACACAGAGGCCAAGCCCCCAGAAGCAGTAGTCGATGTCTTCTCGGCCGACATTCCACTCGATGACCGGTCTAATCGACAGGAAGGCTCCTTTGGCGATCATATGCCCGTCGTCACCATCAAGAGCCATGGGTAGGGCAGGTCTTGCGCGGCAAAGAACAAGAAGAGGCCTCCGATGATCGCGAGAAATTCCCACCGCAATATCGTAGAGGACTGCTGCAGTAACTCGCGGACCTGCTCGATGATGTAACGCGGAGTCATCAAGGGCACGACTCGTTGGCCAGCCAAATCTCAGCGAGCGCGGCCAACGCATAGTTCCTCAATCGAGAGTCCCGGGCTGTTGGTGGCCTTTGCCCTTGTGCCGTGTGCAGCTCACGGATACAGACCACGATGGAGATGGGCTTGAGCCACTTTGTCGATGCCACTCATCAATGCGGCCATACGCATGGACGTGTTCTTGGAAAGGGAAAACTGTAATGTCCGATGGAAGGCGTTGATCAGAATATCTTGCAGTCGCTCTTGAATGTCCTTGGCTTTCCAGAAAAAGCGCTGCCCATCCTGCACCCATTCGAAGTAGGACACGATGACGCCACCGGAGTTGGCCAGGATGTCCGGGATGATAAAGACCCCCTGATCTTGCAGGATGCGATCGGCCTCCAGGGTTGTCGGACCGTTTGCTCCTTCAGCGAGAACCCTACAGCGGAGCTTCCCGGCATTCCGTCCGGTGATCTGTTCAGATAAGGCGGCGGGGACCAGCACGGTGCAGTCAAGCTGCAGTAGTTCGTCGTTGGAGAGCCAGTCTCCCAGCTTGGTGTCACGGAGAGATTGCCCGTGAGTTTTGCAACGTGTGAGGAGTTCCGGAATGTCCAGACCGGTTGGGTTGTGAATGCCTCCGTTCACGTCGCTCACGGCGATGACGTGTGCGCCACATTCCTGCATGATGCGGGCAGTGTGAGCCCCCACATTGCCGAATCCCTGGATCACCACAGTGCTATTTCGGATATCGAGCTTGAGGTGACGAAGCGCCTCGATGGTGACATAGACCAGTCCGCGGCCGGTGGCTTCCTCGCGCCCAAGGCTGCCTCCAATCGAAAGGGGCTTGCCGGTCACGACGCCTGGCACCGAATACCCCACTTGCTGACTGTAGGTGTCCATGATCCAGGCCATCACCTGGGCATCAGTACCGACGTCCGGCGCCGGCACGTCCTTCTCGGGGCCGATCAAGGGGAAGATTTCCGCTGCATAGCGTCTGGTCAATCGTTGTAATTCTGCTCGCGACAATTGTTTCGGATCGACCGCGACCCCACCCTTCGCTCCGCCATAGGGCAGGTCGGCCAATGCGCATTTCCAGGTCATCCACATGGCGAGCGCCGCAACTTCTCCAAGATTCACGTCCGGGTGATAGCGAATGCCACCTTTGGTGGGGCCGCGCGAGGAATCATGCTGCACACGATAGCCGGTATAGACTTCGACCCGGTCGTCATCCATTCGAATGGGCACGCTGACGATCAGAGACCGCTGTGGAAGTTTGAGCCGCTCACGTAAACTGAGATCGAGTTCCATGGCCTCGGCTGCTTGGTCAAATTGCGCCACCGCCAGTCGGAAGGTCGGTGTGTCGAGTTCGTGCATAGGTGGTTCCTCTCGTCAGCTGTGCGTGAACGTCGTTGGGGCGAGGGCATTGTGATGGTGTTCCTGCCCCACGATCTCGGGCAGGAGGTCCATCCATTGTATGTTGAACGTTCGGCCGAATTCCTGCGCTACCTGTTGCGCGACGATCGAAATGGACACGGGAGACTGTCGGATCTTGGCCATAGACGTGATAGGGCACGCGGTCAGGCCGCAGGGCACGATATGGGAGAAGGGGGAGAGGTCCAGATCGACGTTGAGCGCGAATCCGTGAAGCGTCACGCCATGGTCGATCCGGACTCCGATTGCCGCAATCTTTGCATCCGCATCACGCCAGCGGACCCAGACGCCAGGTGTTTTCTCGACATGATAGCCTTCAATCCCCCATCGCGCGAGCGTATGGATCAAGACCTCCTCCAGCTTTTGCACATACGGTTTCGGTCCTGAGCAATAACGCGATAGCTTGAGGATCGGATAGCCCACGATCTGTCCCGGTCCATGATAGGTAATGGAGCCGCCACGATCGACGGATTGGAAGTTGGCACCTGTTTGGCGGAGGATCGCTTCTCCGCAGGCCCAATGTGCGGGTTTGGTACTTCGACCTAGAGTATAGACGGGCTGATGCTCAAGGAGTAACAACGTATCCCCTTGTCTCTCCGCAACCCGTTCTTCCAGTAATTGTTGTTGCAGTATCCAGGCTTCGTCATAGGGGACCGGCTTGGGAAACTGGATGAGCGTGCCTTCTTGCGACCCGGGCCTACTTTCGTGCCCTGTGAAGTCGTGTTTGTGACGGGTTTCGTCGGCGTGATTCATGGGAGAGCCTTCTGCGGCGAAGGCTTCTGAATCGAGATTGTGGACTGGACGTTTTTCCTCTGCACGGTCAGTTGTAGGGACGGCTGGTCTCCTGATCGACGGATGGAGTGCCACCAGTCGCCGAGATTGTAGATCTGATGCTGGTCGACAGCGGTCACAATATCGCCGGTCTGAAGGCCCCCAACGGCGGCTGACCCTCCCGGCTCGACATTTAGTGCCAAGACCCCACGGTCACCGTCCAGTCCGAAACTCGCCATGATGCTTGCGGTGATGGTCACAGGCGTAAATCCGATGTCCGGGCGAAGGACCGACCCACGGACGATCATCGATTGAATGTGGGGGTAGATGGCCTCCATCGAAATCGCATAACTAATGGCCTGGGCAGATGGAGCGATAGCCACGTTAATGCCGATCACATGACCGGCCAGATCCACGAGTGGACCTCCGCTATTGCCAGGGTTGATAGCCGCATCGGTTTGGATCAGATCGTAGAGTGTTTCGCCATCCGGAGTGAGCACTGAGCGATCGACGGCACTGACGACACCGACAGTGACGGTCGAGCCCCCCTTGAGCGCGAGGGGATTGCCGATTGCAACGACCGACTCGCCAATCTCAAGTACCGGCACAGGGCTGAGTGTCGCGGGCACCAAGTCCATTGCCGTGATCTTGACGAGGGCCAGGTCTAGCAGGAAATCACGCGCAACGACACGGCCTGGGGTGAGCCGACCCGTTGAGAGTCCGACGACCAGGCTTTTGATACCCGCAACCAGATGATTGTTCGTCAGGATATAGCCGCCTTCGTCGATAATCACACCGGACCCAGACCCCGATTGGGCCTGCGTGGGAGTGGCTGGCACGCCGCGAGTGAGAATGGTGACAACCGAGGGACGTACTTTCGCTACGACTGCAGGGACCGACAGGGATTTGTCGTGGATGGGGACCGAGCCAATCAGGGTCTCAGCCTTGACCATCCGTCCGTCGAGCACCATAGCGATCACAAGAAGGGGAAGGAGAGAAATTGTGAAGGAGTGAAAGGGGCTGGATTTCGTTTCTTCTGTGCGGACTGTGGTCATGGAGCCTCACGTACTGAGTCGTCCGCATTGTGGCATAAGTGCCCTCAGGGTGAAAGCTGCGTGACGGAAAAGGGGCGAGGATGAGCCTCGCCCCTTTCTGCGTCATGAGTCTGCGGTTTACTGGATCGCGGCAAACATTTCCTTAATCTGGGGGGTTTTCAGTTTCTTGAGCGCTTTCGCTTCGATCTGGCGAATTCGCTCCCTTGTCACCGAGAGGCTCTGCCCCACCTGTTCAAGAGTACAGGACTGATCGTGGCCGATGCCGAATCGCAACCGGATGACGGTTTGCTCTCGGGGCGTGAGCATGCTGAGAATACGTTCGAGTTGTTGCGCCATTTCCGTCAGGTGCACATTGGCATCTGGTGGGACGGCTTGCAGGTCGGGAAGTAGTTCCCCGAATTCCGTGCTTCCGTCACCCACCAGTTTCTCCAGGGCGACCGGCTCTTGAAAGGCCTGCACGGTTTCGTGGAGTCGCTCCGGTCTCATCCGGAGCACGTCCGCCACTTCTTCGATTCGAGCCGGACGGCCCAGCTGTTGCCCGAGCCGTCTAGTAACGCGGAGGATCCGGTGCGAGGCTTCAGTTTGGTGAACCGGGATGCGAATGGTCCGCGATTGATCCGCGAGCGCACGGGTGATGCCCTGGCGGATCCACCAGGTGGCATAGGTGCTGAACTTGAATCCTTTGCGGTATTGATAGCGTTCGGCCGCTTTCATCAACCCGATATTGCCTTCTTGCACGAGGTCCAACAGAGTCAGCCCTCGGCCCGTGTAATGTTTTGCGACATCCACGACGAGCCGCAGGTTGCAGCGCACCAATTCGTCCTTTGCCCGCTCAAGCACGACCCGAGCGGAGCGAAGGGTGGCCAACCCTTCCGTGATCTGCCTGGCGATAGTCACCGGAAGCTTCTGTTGTCCCGTTCCCTGGTTGATCATCTCGGTGAGACTGTGTTCCGCTTTATCGAGCGCAGTGGCGGAGAGTCCACTCAAACCTTTAACCATCTGGAGCGTGTGTTGCGCCTCGAGCATAGAGTCTGAACGTTTGAGTTTCGGGAAGACTCGTAAGGTGTGGCGTAAGGCCGTCCGAATCGTGCTCGTTCCGGAATCGATTTTTTTCGCCAGCTCGACTTCTTCTTCTCTGGTCAAGAGGGCTCGTTCGCCGAATGAGCGAAAATAAAGTGACTCCAACATGAACGGGCCACCGCTCACTGCGGCACGAGTCGCCACTTTCACTGGCTCTTCTGGTTGCTCCTCTTCGGAGGTGTCTTTGCCGATCACATCTAAGAGGTCGCTCGCTTCGGGATCGTCCGCATCAACATCTTTTGCCATCGTGACAAGTTCTTCTGGCTCAGGGGTTGGGAATAGATTCTCTTTCATATCGTCGCCCCTCCTCTGACTATCTGATGTGTGGCTCCGCATGGTCGTGACCTCAATAGGTTTTGGTTCTTGTGTTCTACATTATGAGAGACAGTTATCTTCTAAACGATTCACGTCGGGCTCTGTGCTGACGGGTTGTTCTCTTGTCTAAGTACGGAGCAAATCCTGTGCTGGATTGTTCATGAGAATGGCGGATCGCAATCTTATGGAAAAGGCAGCACTATTAGAGTGGTTTAATGAGGACCTCAGAGAGGGAGTGAGGCAACCTTGCTACAGATGTGTAGGGATGGCAATCGACCAACAGTCTCAATCGCCACATCTACTTCTGGGTCGGCCTATTCAGATAAAGGAGCGATTGTATGGATGGAAGGCGAGAAAGTTGTGGTGGGATTAATTTCCGCTGCGATCTCGACGAGCGTGTCAGTCTAGTGCAGTTGTCATCCGTGCAATGAGTTTTTCAGGAAGACTCATGATAGAGGTTAAGGAATCGGTCATTGCGGTCGTTTGTCTGGTTGAAAACCTGGCGTAGCGCTTCTAGAATGATAAAATGTCATATTTTCAATCAGGCGAACGTATCCATTTGGTCGACAAAAAGGGGCGGCAGTATGCCCTGACCCTGAAGGCTGGAGATCGCTACCAACTGAGCGGTCACAAAATTGCCCACGACGACCTCATTGGAAAGCCGGATGGCTCTCTGGTCACGCTCTCCGGCAACAAGCCGATGTTGGCGCTCAAGCCGACGTTTGGCGACTATGTGTTAAAGATGCCGCGTGGCGCGCAGGTGTTGTACCCCAAGGATCTTGCGCTCATTCCCATGTGGGCGGATGTCTACCCTGGCGCGCGGGTCTTCGAAGCGGGAACCGGCTCCGGGGCGTTGACGATGGCCCTCTTGCGCGCCGTGGGCCTGCGTGGCGTAGTCGTGACCTACGAAGCACGCGAAGATTTCGCTCAGACGGCGATGACAAATATCGAACGATATATGGGCCCGATGCCGAACCTTATTCCCCTTCGTCGGAACGTGTATGAGGGTATTAGCCTGCTCGATGATGGCCTGCCTTTTGATCGTCTCGTCCTCGATCTTCCTGAACCTTGGCAGGTGGTGCCGCATGCCGCACAGGTTCTTCGTTCCGGCGGCATGTATTTGAGCTTTGTTCCCACCGTTCCTCAAGTGGTGCAGACGGTTGAGGCCCTTGAGAAAGCGATGGTCTTTGGCATGATTGAAACGTTTGAATCGCTATTGAGAACCTGGTCGATTCAGGGGCGTAGCGTACGGCCTGATCACCGAATGGTTGCCCATTCAGGCTTCATTACCGTAGCCAGGAAGATTGAGTCCGGTTTATGGCCCGCCGCTCAAGCGGTTGAGGCGGCGGGCGAGGCCGCTGATGATCGTGAGGAGCGGGAGGACGAGACGCGATGAACCGGTTGAGTGGAAAGGTGGCGATCGTCACGGGGGGCAACGCCGGTATCGGTGAAGCGATCGCGAAGGCCTTTGCGCGCGAAGGAGCATCGGTCGTGATCACCGGAAGACGGCAGGGGGAGCTGGACCGGGTCGTGAACGACATTGTGAAGGCGCAGGGCAAGGCCTTTGCCGTTGTCGGATCAGTCACGGATGAAGCGCATGTCCAGGAGACGGTGCGCCGGACTGTGCAGCAGTTTGGTCGGCTGGACATCCTCATCAACAATGCTGGCGTCGGGGACTTTGGAAAGCGCCTTCATGAGACGGATGATGCAACCTGGGCGCAGGTCCTCGACGTCAACCTGACCGGAGTATTCCGCATGACACGCGCTTCCCTGCCTCAAATGGTGAAGCAAGGGGAGGGCGCAATCGTCAATATCTCCTCCATTGCGAGCCTCGTCGGGCTTCCCACCTTGTCTGCCTATGCTGCCTCTAAGGGAGCGCTCGATGCCATGACCAGAGCCCTTGCCGTTGATTATGCCAAGGATGGCATTCGATGTAACGTGGTGAATCCAGGATTGATTGATACGCCCATGGCCGCTCCGCTGATGAACAACCCTGAGCAACTGGATCCCATTCTGGCGCACTATCCTATCCGGCGAGTCGGGAAGCCGGAAGAAGTGGCCAGCATGGTCCTCTATCTCGCGTCCGACGAGGCAACCTGGGTCACGGGTGGGACCTTCCCGGTCGATGGGGGGATGACCATCTCGTAAGACGCATTCCCGCGGTGAATGCCGGTCGGTCGACCGGAACACGAAACAGCAGTCGCCCCTCTCGACCCTATGGATATCAACGCACATACTCAATTCTGTGGCGTCATCGGCAATCCCGTCGAACATTCGCTGTCACCCGCGATTCATAATGCCGCGTTTCAGAAACTCGGTTTAAACTTCGTGTATCTGGCCTTCCGGGTGGAAGTGATCGGCGATGCGATCAAGGGGCTGCGATCCCTGGGCAACTTTCGTGGCGCTAGCGTGACCATCCCTCACAAGGTGGCAGCCGTTCCATTTCTTGACGCGGTTGAGCCGACTGCGCGTCATATTGGTGCGATCAATACCATTGTGGCTGAAGGCGGGACTCTCACAGGGTATAACACCGATGCGACCGGCGCGTTGCGCGCGCTTCGTGAGGGTGGGGTTGCCTTGAAGGGGCAGCAAGTAATCATGCTCGGGTCCGGAGGCGCGGCTCGCGCGATTGCCTTTGCGCTTGAGATAGAAGCAGGGATCGAGCGGTTGACCCTATTGGGAATCGACGAATGGGAACGCACAACTCTGGCGCAAGATCTCCAATCGAAGACAGGGTTGGCCGTGCAGGTATTGCCTTTTGATGAAGCGACCCTGCGACAGGTCTTGCCAGAAGCTCACGTACTGATCCATTGCACTCCGACGGGCATGTCACCCAACGTGCAGGGAACCGCTGTGCCGGCGACGTTGCTGCATGCGGGATTGACGGTCATGGATATCGTCTACAATCCTCGGGAGACCAGGCTGCTGAAGGATGCGAAGGCTGCGGGCTGTCGCACGGTTCCAGGGCTTGAGATGTTCCTCCATCAAGCAGCGGCGCAGTTTGAGCTTTGGACCAATCAGGCCGCACCGACCGAT
>Ga0163152_10003798_pt1 | contig 19286 bp, 16 predicted proteins | sample OliLakLV19MP8IB2_FD_148635 | JGI IMG/M metagenome (GOLD analysis project Ga0163152, IMG submission 148635) | Freshwater microbial mat bacterial communities from Lake Vanda, McMurdo Dry Valleys, Antarctica - Oligotrophic Lake LV.19.MP8.IB-2 | ecosystem: Environmental > Aquatic > Freshwater >...
GAACGGTCACCGTCAGCCTTTCACGGAAGTTGAGATCACCAAGATCTAAAGCAAACTCCCCGAACAGGGGAGTTTGAATCTTGGGTGCAATTTTCTGAAAGGTAGATCGTTCTTCGGAAAGGGGGCCGATACGTTTTTAATCCCAGTGTTTGAGCGCGTTCATGAGCGTCTCTTCATCCGCCCTAAACAGCTAAGGCTGTCGGGCGAACCGACTCTCTCTTTAATCCCGATGCCTTAAAGCATCGGTTAGGGTTTGCTCGTCTGCAAACTCAATCTCCCCACCCGTAGGTATTCCTCGCCCTAAGCGGGTTATTTTTTTAGCTACGCCGTTCAGCTCATTTTGGAGAACAGACGCTTGGATATCGCCATAGGTGGTGGGCGATAGTGCGATGATAATCTCTTCTGCTTTACCCGAAGAATCTCTCGTGATTCGCTCTTTAAGCTTAGCGATGCGCAGCCGGTGGCTCTGTTCGAGGATGCCGTCTTTCTTGAGCTCGCCAATGACGAGATACCTACCATTAAAGGCTCCTGATTTTTCAAGACTGATGAGGTCGGTCTCTTTCTCGACGATGGCGATGAGGCCCGCTTCGCGTTTCTTATCGGAGCAAATTGAACATAAAAAATCCTTTCCTTCGTGGAGAAGGAAGCAGTCAGTGCACGTCTTGATACCTTTGAGTGTCGCCACGGCAGAGCTGAGTCGATCAACGTCCGCTTTGTAAGATCGGGCGAGGTAGAACGCGATGCGTAGCGCCTGTCGGGGGCCGATACCGGGCAGGTGGGCGAGTTCGTCGGCGAGTTCTTGAATAGCTTTGGGAATCATATGAGTATTCGCTAACAATGCGAATTTTACTTAATAATGCGAATTAATACAATCAGGATTTTTGTTTCTATTCGCATTATTACCTGTTTTATTCGTCCTATACCCGACCGACCGTCGAGTCGGACTAGGGCGATGTTCCCGCCGAAGGCGGGCAGGCGCGATTACTCTTGATAGCTGTGCTGATTATCGACGTTCTTAAAGCTCGCGAGTTCGGCATCGAACTTAAGCTTAACAGTGCCAAGCGGGCCGTTACGGTGCTTAGCGATGATGATCTCTGCCATATTCTCGTCCTGGGGGTCGAGGCCCACCTTGTCACGGTCTTTGCGGTAGATGAAGAAGACGATATCAGCATCTTGTTCGATAGAGCCGGAGTCGCGCAGGTCGGAGAGTCTCGGCATTTTTACCTCGCGCTGGTCGGAGGCACGAGAGAGCTGGGAGAGAGCTATGACCGGCACGTTCAGCTCACGGGCGAGACCCTTGAGACCACGAGAGATTTCGGTTATCTGACTAACGATGTTGTCAGAGTTGGTGCGCGGCTGAATGAGCTGGAGGTAGTCAACGACGATGAGACCGATGTCTTTGTGTTCAGCGAGGAGGCGGCGGCCCATGGCGCGCATTTGGAGGATGTTCGGGCTTGGCGTGTCGTCAATATAAATAGGAGCGCGCGAAAGTTTATCGAGTGTATTTTGGATAAGCTCGAAGTCGGTGTCGTTACTAAGGCGGCCGCTGCGCAGCTTCCAGAGAGGAACGCCAGCTTCGGCGGAGATGATACGGTCAATGACCTGTTCACGCGCCATTTCAAGGGAGAAGAAGCCGACCGCCTTGTTCTCGCGGATGGCGACATGCCGCATCATGTCGAGTGCGAGCGAGGTCTTACCAAGGGACGGGCGCGCGCCAATGATGATGAGGTCGGACTTCTGAAGGCCGGAGAGAATATTGTCGATGCCGGTGAAACCGGTCGGCACGCCGCGGAACTGGGCGCCGCCGGAGTGGAGCCGCTCAATGCGAGCGAACGCTTCCGGGAGGTCTTCTCGAATAGCGGTGAACTTCTGGGTGATGGAGCGCTGACTGATTGAGAATATCTTCTGTTCGATATCGTCGAGGACCTGCTCGATGTCTTCAGAAGGGGAGAAGGCGTTTTCGGTTATCTCCGAAGAGGTGGTGATGAGGTCGCGGAGGATCTTCTTTTCCTTAACAAGCTTTGAGTAGTGTTCGATATGGCTGGAGGTCGGCACCGAATCCATGAGGTGCGTCAGATATGCCGAGCCGCCGACTGAATCAAGTGTGTTCTCTTCCTTAAGAACACTGGTCACCGTCAGGATGTCTATCGGCTGAGTCTTTTCGTGGAGCTTTAATATGGCGCGATACACGATGCCGTGGGCAGGCTTATAAAAATCAACGGGGGTGAGAATGTCCGCTATTTTATGCATCGCGTCCTTGTCGAGCATCAGTGCGCCCAAGACGGACTCTTCAGCTTCTACGTTTTGAGGGGGAAGTTTAACAGTCATGTAACGTGTAGCTTGTAACTTGTAACATTGGGAACATACGAAATTATAACTTTTCTGTGATACCCCAGAGCATTTTGCCAATTTCATCCGCCTTTGCCGTTAAGAGCGAGCACTCATCGTTCATCACCCATTTTTGTCTGACTGCAAATTCCAGCAAGTATACTGATTCTTTTAATGAACCGTAGGCTGTTTCTAAAAAGTTTTTGAGGACTGCTTGTCGTTGCCGCGCATAGCCTTCAACGTAGTTGAGGGCAATCGAAAGTGTAGCACGTCGTAATTGTGAGGTTGCCCCAAAAAGTTCTTCCTTAGGAAATTTCTTCACTAAGGCGTAAACGCCATCAACGTATTCATCGATGAGTTTACGAAGCTTTTTATGGTAGTCGGTTTTCTCCATGTAGTTTGTTTTGGTGTTACACGCTACATGTTACGCGTTACACGATTAAATCTTCGGAAGCACGAGCGGACCCTTTGGTGTGTCCTCTACTACATATCCTAGCACTTCGATTTGCTTGCGCAGCTCGTCAGACTGAACAAACTGTTTATTACGCCTGAATAACTCCCTCCTTTGTGAGAGCTGGATGACTTGTGGCGGGATCTTAGGCAGCAGGTCATCTATCGAAAATACCTTAAGGGTATTGATAATAAACGCCTTCGCCTTCGCGGCATCGTCAGCGGTAATCGCCTTGAGCCCCTTGTTCGCTTCACTGACGAAGTCAAAGAGGGCGGCGAGCGCCTTCGGAGTGTTGAAGTCGTCGTCGAGCGCCCGCCAGAAATTCTTCTCGGCTGCTTTTACGTTAAGTTTCATCTTCTTTTCTCCTTTTGCCGGTCCGATAACGCGATCGAGCTTCACGCACAGCGCGCCGAATGAGTAGAGGTTCTTTTTCGCCGTTTCTACGAGTTCGTTCGTAAAGTCCATGGGGGAGCGATAGTGATGCGAGAAGACCATCATCCGGTAGACGTCTACCGGGCACGTCTTGAGTAGGTCGGGGATGGTGATGAAGTTACCCAAGCTCTTCGACATCTTCTGCCCGTTCACATCTAAGAAGCCCGCGTGCATCCACATCTTCACGAATGGTTTTTTCCCTGAAGCCGACTCCTGTTGGGCGATCTCTGCTTCGTGGTGGGGGAACTTGAGGTCGAGCGCACCGCCGTGGAGGTCGTATTGTGAGCCGAAAAAGTGATCGCTTATTGCGGTGTCTTCAATGTGCCAGCCCGGTCGGCCGGCTCCAAGGTCCGATTCCCACTTTGGCTCGCCCGGCTTACTGAACTTCCACAAACAGAAGTCACCAGCATTGCGCTTCTTATCACTGCTGTCGATACGGCTCACGCCATCGTTGGCGGCGCTGACCGTGCGATGGGCGAGGGCGCCATAGTCCGGGAAGGTGGTGAGGTCGAAGTACCAGCCATCGCCCTCTATCTTGTAGGCGTTCTTCTTTTTAATAAGTGTCTTAACCTGGGAGATGATTTGCGGGATGTAATCGGTAGCGCGAGCGTACTTGTTGACCGCAGTCACCTTGAGTTCCTTCATGTACTTGAGATAGAACGCCTCGAACTCGCGAGCCACCTTCTCGCTCGATGTTTTCTGCTCCTGGGCGCGCACGATAATTCGGTCGTCAATATCAGTGATGTTCTGAAGATAGAAGACTTCTCGGCCGGCGTGGCGCAAGTACTTCACAAACAGGTCGAACATGACGAAGGTCCGCGCGTTACCGATGTGTGGGTGGTCGTAGACGGTTGGGCCACAAACGAACACCTTAAGCGGCCGCTTGCCGGTTTTCCTCAATGTTTCCTTCTTTTCGGAGAGTGTGTTGTAAATACGAATCATAGTAATGGGGGTTCGCCGGACCTTCGTTATAGCATCTTTTTCTTCCGAAATACATATATGAGCGCGCAGATCAGGACGATGATAAGCGTGAGTGTCGTCCAGAAGATACCGGAAGTGCTGATGAGCTCTCGTCCGAACTCGTTGTCTGACAAGAAGATAAAGAAGAGGGGAATCGAGAAGAGAAAGGCGAGGACAGTGAATCGCTGAACGGTCGCATTGGTTGCGGCTGAGAGAAGTTGAGCGTTCGTGTTTTCGAGTGATTCGATATTCTCGAAATAGTTCTGCAGGCTCTGGGTAATCTTCAGGTTGTCGCCCGCCAAATCGGCAAGATAGACCCGGCTCTTCTCGCCCCAAAATTCGGTCCCGACATCCTTGAGCGAGGAGAATATCTGGTCATGGGTCCTGACGATAAGGCGGTAGTCCAAGATATTGCGCTTGATATAGGAAATATTTTTGAGGAGTTCCGCCTCTCGTCCGCTGAAGATTTCTCCTGCGACATAGTGCACCTGTTCCTCAATGTGGCGTAGCTGGCGAAGAGAGAACTTGATGATCTCTTCCATAACGAGATAAAGGGCGAGATAACTGTCGCCGCTGAGTAATTCCTTTTGCAATTGCGGGTTGCGGCCTACCTCTCGGATAAATGCGTCTAGTTGCTCAAGCTGTTCGTAGCGGATGAGGATAAAGCTGTTTTTGGTGACGAGGATATCGATCTCCGCTTTGCGCGAGGTTTTGGTCTGCGGGTCGTAAACGGGGATGTGGTAGACGATGAAGAGGTAGCTCTTGTAGTGTTCGATGCGGCCGCGCGTTGAGGGCTGCAATATCTCCTCAAGAATAATGGGATGAAAGTCGTGATGCTTCTTAAGAGCCTCCACGTCGCCCGTATTTGGTTTGAAGATATCTATCCAGGTGACTTTTCCTTTGATGATTTGCATGGGATTGGTTTGAGATTGAAAGCGTGGGTATGTGGATAACGCTTTAATCTATTATATCGTATAATGAATGTGTTGTCCGAGACCTTTTATTAGTTACTACATTTTTTAAAAAATATGCCAACATCTTCAGGAAGCTCGCCGGTCGGTCGCATCACGGGACTCGTGCTCCTGCTTGTAGCGATTGTTCTGATGGCGCCCCTCGCTTCCTATATGAGCGTCGCCTTCGGCTGGACGAACCCGTCGCAGACCCCTCCGGGTGGTTCTGGTATTCTCACGGCGCTCAACGGCAAGCTGGGCATCAACGATGCTAATCCGCAAAACCTTTTGTCGGTCAATGGCACAATCGGCGCAACGACGGTTACCGGTCTCGCTGCTCCAGTGGCTGGCGCCGATGCTACTAACAAGGATTACGTTGACGCGCAAGTTGCAGGCGGTGTCGGGGGAGCGGGAGGCGGGGGCGCTTCCATGGTGCTTTATGGCGTCGGACTCAATGGGGCGCAAAACGGAAGATATCAGCGTCCCGTCGGCGCTATTGGAGCAGGTTGCCGCGGTATCTATGGTGGCGTGTTCACAGTAGCGTGCGCTCCCGCAGTAAACGTTGCTGCAGGAACGGGCGCGACGGCGTGTCCGGCCGGGTGGACCCAGGCGTATGCGGGCTATGGTCCGATGAACACTTTCTTCAGCTGGTATGGTATGGCGAATGGGGACCCGAGCGGACAGAGCGGCGGCCAGACCGAAGGAGATATTCCCGACACGGCCGTCATTGGAACTGACTCGATTTGTTCGACCGCTGCTTATGCCTTTATGTACGACGTCACCTATGCGCAGGCCGGTGCGGGCGCAGCGGTTGGCGGTTCTAACTCGGTGCTCACTGCTTGTAACGACATCGGCTGCAACACCTGCCGCATTTGTTATAAATAGTTCTCGCTGATGAAGCACTTTAGTCTGCTACGATTTGCGATCCTACTTCTCCTCGCAGCTATTGTTCTTTGGTTGGCCGCTTGTTTTTATGCAACTGGTTCGTGTCCGGTCGTGTATAAGACCGAAGTGGTGAGCGGCTCATCGCTCGCAGGTTTTGTTGAAAGTGGCGACTCAGTGCGCGTCGCGTACGACTACTACGCCTGTGCTGAAGTGGAGCGCGGGGATGTGGTGATTTATAACGATATCGGTAACCCCGAGCCTATTATTAAACTCGTGAAGGGGGTGCCGGGTGATTCATTTATGCTCGCCCTTTCAGAAGGCGGCGCGAAGATATTCATCAATGGTGAGGCGCTGATGACGACTTCGGCTGGAGCGTATCGGGTTTCCGATGCGGCCTATCAGCTACTTTCCTTATATGAACGTGATTACCAGGGCAAGATTCCGCCCGGCGCGCTTCTTATCCTCGGCAATCTTCCGGGAGGGAGCCGTGACAGTACGCGTTTTGGCTTTGCGAGCCGAGAGAATCTGATGGGTAAAGTGGTCAAAATAATGCCGCAGACCCGTCTTCAGGGTTGACCCTTCGGCCCATTCGGCAGGCTCAGGATAAACAAGCTCAGGGTGAAACGATGTATTTATCCGAAGTAAAAGCGTTGTTTTGTTGCCATGATGCGTATGGTAAGCTCGTCGAACCATTGACACGCCAGTATTCTGCATTAAAATAGAGACACCAAAGCGGCGACAAGCCGCCCCTCTTATATTATATGGATGAAGAACAAAAAAAGACAACTGCGGACGGTGCTGAGCCGGTCAGTCCGCTCGATGCGCTCATGAAGGAGCGCGATGAGTACCTCAATGGCTGGAAGCGCGCGAAAGCGGATCTTATAAACTATAAAAAAGAAGAAGACGCGCGGTTTCGTGAAGCGGCATCGTTTGCGACGCTTCGGCTCGTAAAAGAGCTCATGAACGGAATGGATAGCTTTGATCTCGCGCTCGCTTCGCTGAAAGATGACGCGGCAAAGAAAGGAATTAGTATGATCCGCAATCAATTTGAAGAGATTCTCAAGCGACAGGGAGTGACTCGGATAGAGGTGCAGGTGGGCGTGCCTCCGGATCCGCGACTCCATGAGGCGATAGGCGAGAGCGAACTTACTGCCGAGCAGAAAGGTATGGAGGGTATGATTCTCGAAGAGTTGGTGGCCGGTTATATGATAGGCGAGCGAGTTATCAGGGCGGCAAAAGTGAAATTAGGTAAATCCTAATTTAACTCAAGCCCTAAGTACTAAATTCTAAACCCTAAATAAACTACAATGACCCAAAGTAAAAATTATAAAATTTGAAGAGTAGTATTTCAATATTATTTAGGTATTAGAAATTAGAACTTTATAAAATATATGGCAAGAATAATCGGTATCGACTTGGGCACCACGAACTCGGCCGTCGCTGTCGTTGATGGTGGCGCTCCGAAGATCTTAGAGAACGCAGAGGGTAATCGCACGACGCCTTCTATTGTCGCAATGACCAAGGCGAATGAGCGCGTTGTGGGACTTCTCGCAAAGCGCCAGGGAAGTGTCAATCCAAAGAACACGATCTTTTCAGTGAAACGTCTTATCGGGCGCAAGTTCTCTGATGAGGTCGTCCAAAATGACCGTAAGTGGTTGCCATACGAGACGCGACAGGCGAGCACGGGTGGTGTTGAGGTAAAGATGGGAGATGGTTCGGCCCATTCGGCAGGCTCAGGACAAGCCAGCTCACCACAGGGCAATTGGTACAAACCGGAAGAGATTTCCGCAATGGTGCTTGCGAAGCTCAAAGCGGACGCGGAGGCGCGTCTCGGCGAGAAGGTGGACGGAGCAGTCATCACCGTCCCGGCCTATTTCGACGACAGTCAGCGGCAAGCGACGAAGAATGCCGGTGAGATTGCGGGGCTCAAAGTGCACCGCATCATCAACGAGCCAACCGCGGCGGCGCTTGCTTATGGACTTAACAAAGCGAAGAACGAAAAAATTGTCGTCTACGACTTCGGTGGTGGTACGTTCGACGTTTCGGTTCTTGAGATCGCTGACAATACGATAGAAGTGCGCGCAACCGGTGGGGACACGCACCTGGGCGGCGATGACTTTGATAAGCGCATCAACGAGTACTTGGTGGCCGAGTATAAGAAGCAGGAGGGAATCGACCTCAGTAAGGACATGCTCGCTATTCAGCGTCTTAAAGAGGCGGCGGAGCGGGCGAAACACGAGCTCTCGACCTCACTCGAGACCGAGGTGAACTTGCCGTACATCACTTCCGACTCTTCCGGCCCAAAACACTTCGTGATGAAGCTCTCCCGCGCCAAGCTTGAGAGCCTCGTCCAGGACATGCTCGACCGCTCGGTGGAGCTCACCAAGAAGACGATCAAGGACGCCGGTTTTGAAATGAAGCAGATTGACGAGGTGGTTCTTGTCGGAGGTCAGACTCGCATGCCGGCGATGGTGGAAGCGGTGAAGAAGATGTTCGGTAAGGAGCCGCACCAGGGCGTGAACCCGGACGAGGTGGTCGCCGTGGGTGCCGCGGTGCAGGCGGAGATCTTGGCGGCGAAAGAAGAGGGCCGCAAGCCGGAAGGCGACGTGAAGGATGTGCTCTTGCTCGACGTTACGCCACTGTCAGTCGGCATTGAGACCCTCGGCGGCGTCTTTACGAAGCTTATTGAAAAGAATACGACGATCCCGACCGACAAGAGCCAGATTTTCTCGACCGCCGCCGACAATCAGACGAGCGTTGAGATCCATGTGCTTCAAGGAGAGCGTGAAATGGCGGGGGATAACAAGACCCTTGCGCGGTTTATCCTCGACGGCATTCCTCCGTCTCCCCGCGGTATGCCGCAGGTGGAGGTCAAGTTCGACATCGATGCCAACGGCATCTTGAGCGTCTCGGCGAAGGAGCAGAAGAGCGGCAAGAGTCAGTCGGTGCGTATCGAAGCGAGTACCGCGCTTTCGAAGGAAGAGGTGGAGCGGCTCAAGAATGAGGCGGCGAAGCACAGTGAAGAAGATAAGAAGAAGCGTGAGATGGTGGAGACACGCAACCACGCTGAGCAGATGATTTATATGTCCGAGAAGGCGATCAAAGACGCGGGCGAGAAGCTTGCTGCGGATGTGAAGGCGGGCATCGTCACGAAGATTGATGATCTCAAGAAGATAAAGGACACCGGAGACCTCGACGGTATCAAGAAGGCGACCGAGGCGCTGAGCAGCGAAGTTCAGAAGATCGGTGCCTCTATGGGTGGCTCCCCGGGTCCGGAGCAAGGCCAGCAGCCGCCAGCCGGTGATCAGCCGAATCCGGAACAGAAGTAATATTGAACATATCAGGCACACCGTTCGGTGTGCCTGATATGTTAATCCCGTTAGAAATAGGGAGTGCCTCACTGGGCACTCCCGTGCGCTCGTTTTTCGTGATTTATTGCTATACTAGTGTCATACGAAATGTCGACTCATTTTACGAACATAATAAGTTATTTCTAACGGGATGGACCTCAACCAATTCCGCGGTATTAATACCGGCAAAATGGAGCGGCTGCCGGCCGCTTCAACCTATGTGACTGAGACCGATGTGGATTGGTCGCTCAAGCACTTTTTCATCCTGCTCGCTCTCGGTGTTTTGACCAGCGTCCTCGCAAGCTATCTTATCTCGCTTTTCAACGCGCTTCCGACGTTTGGCAGCTTGGTCGCCGCCACCCTGGGTCTCTGCGCGGTCCTCGTCGTGGCCGTCTTCCAATCCTTGCTTCTCAAGAGCTTCCAACTCTTCCTGTGGGTGACACTTGCTGAAGTGTTGGGCCTGTTCGCTTTCTTTTTCGGACTCCTGTCTCCTTGGCTCGTATTCGGCGGCATCGCGTTCGTGGCGTATATGATAAGCGGGTTTCTGCGGGGCCGCCTTGACCTCACCGATCACCTTACGGTGCACTTCGGCCGCTTTTCGCGCATCATCATGACCTCGGCCATCGGAGGCCTTGCTATCTTTTTTGCCTTCTTCTATGTCGGCCTCTACCGCCAGCACGGTCTCTCGTTCGAGGCCTTCCGGTTTACCACTTCCGCGTCGACTCCGATCCTGGAACGTTTCGTTCCGACCTATGATCCGCAGAGCGATACCAATGTGTTCTTTGAAGAGTTCACCCGGGCGCAGCTCGCGAGCAATCCGCAGTTCGTTCTTCTGCTCAAGTCGGATCAAGACCAGGTGGTCGCTCAGACCGGTTTTCAGCTGCGTAACCAGGTGGTGCAGGCGACCACGGTCGTGAGTCATCCCGGCGAACCGTTCGAGCGGTACCTGTACCGGGTGGCAAGCCATTATTTAGAGATGCTCAGCGCTCAGGGCCTGGGTATCATTCCGGTGTTTTTCATGATTCTCATCATCTATTCCGTTATCCGGAGCGTCATGTTCTTTGTGAAGTGGCCGGTCATCTTTGTGAGCTACCTCGTGTACCGAGTCCTGCTTTCTACGCGTCTTGTTTACATCACGACCGAGCCGCGCAGTAAGGAGATTATAATGGTTAAATAAGCTTTAAGCCTATAGCTGCAAGCTGTTAGTCTGAAAGCCGGGACAAAACTCTTGCTTTAAAAGCTAAAAGCTATAAGCTAACAGCTAACACCCATTTTCTATGGCTGACGACTACTACAAAATATTAGGTATCAACAAGGCCGCCACTGATGACGATATCAAAAAGGCCTATCGCAAGCTTGCCCAAGAGCATCACCCTGATAGGCCGGCTGGCAACGAAAAGAAGTTCAAGGAGATAAACGAGGCGTACCAAGTGCTTTCAAATAAAGATAAGCGTGCTCAGTACGACCGCTTCGGCAAGACCTTTAACGGGGCGGGTGGCCCCGGATTTTCGGGCGGAGCCGGATTCGAGGGATTCGACATGAACTTTGGAGATTTCGGCGATCTTTCTGATATTTTTGAGACCTTCTTCACTGGCATGGGAGGAAAGAAGCGCAAGACCTATACTCGCGGGAGCGATTTGCAGTTCATCCAGGACGTCACTCTTGAAGAGGCGTACGCGGGTGTAAAAAAAGAGATCCGTTTTAAGGCTTTCGAGGCGTGCGCAACCTGCACCGGCCTGGGATATTTTGAGAAAGAGGGGATGACGACTTGCACTACCTGTGATGGGCGTGGCGAGATTAAAGAGGTCCGCAACAGTTTCTTCGGCAGCTTTCAGCAGGTGCGGGCTTGTGGTAAGTGTAACGGAACCGGCCAGATACCCAACAAGCCGTGTACGAATTGTAAGGGTGTCGGTCGCGTAATGGGACAAAAGTCGTTTATGGTTGAGATTCTTGCGGGGGTGGCCGACGGCCAGCTTATCAAGATTCCGGGTGCCGGTGAGATTGGCGAGCGGGGAGCGCCAGCCGGGGATCTCTATATCCAGGTGCGCGTTGCTCCAAGCCGGCTCTTCCGGCGCGAGCATGATGACTTGGTCGTGGTCAAAAGCCTGCAGCTGACCGACCTCCTTCTCTCGACTACTTTTGAAGTGCCGACAGTCGGTGGTGAGAAGCTGATTATCGAAATCCCGGCCGGCTTTGATATGCGCCAGCGCCTGCGCGTAGGGGGAAAGGGAATGCCGCACTTCGGTCGCGGAGGCCGCGGAGACTTCTTTGTGGAGTTCGATGTCCGTTCACCGAAGAAGCTTTCGTCAAAAGCAAAAAAGATTATTGAGGAGCTTAAGCGCGAACTCGAATAATGACTGGCCGTTCCGTGAAGATTAAAACGGTCATCTCCCTTGGCGGTTCGCTCATCATCCCGGGGACGATCGCGACGCCGTTTCTCAAGAAGTTCCATGACCTCATTCTGAGCTATCTTACCAAGCGCCAATTTTTCATTGTCACCGGCGGGGGATACACCGCCCGCCACTATCAAGACGCGGTTAGGCACGTTGCCCAGCTGACGCGCGAAGACCTGGATTGGCTCGGTATCCACGCGACCCGGCTTAACGGACATATGGTGCGAACGCTTTTTCGGGCGGTAGCTCATCCCCGCGTGCTCCATCATCCGGGGCGAAAAGAGGCGGTGAGCGAGTCGGTGGTCATCGCCGGAGGGGAGCGCCCGGGCAACTCGACCGACCATGTCGCGGTCAAGCTTGCTAAAACGTATCAGGCATCTGAGGTCATTAACTTGAGCGATGTTGACACTCTTTATACGAAGGACCCGAAGAAGTACAAGGACGCGAAGCCGATTTATAACATTAGCTGGAAAAACTTCCGCGCCATCGTCGGTAATGTATGGGATCCCGGGCTTCATCTTCCATTTGACCCGATTGCTTCAAAGCTGGCGGAGAAGATGAATCTGCGCGTGGTTATCTTAGACGGCCGTAATCTCAAAAATCTCAAGAACTATCTCGACGGCAAGGCGTTTGTCGGAACGGTGATTGAGTAGTGGTAGAGATTTGTTTTCAGTCTCGTTTTGTGTTATAAAAATAGCGCCCATATCGCCCCTATAGCTCCCGCCCACAGTAATGGGCGAGGCTCGCTCCAAAAGGGGCGGCAGTGGTAGACGTGAAGCATATTCGCCCCTATAGCTCAGTGGTAGAGCAACGGACTTTTAATCCGCTGATGATGGTTCGATTCCATCTGGGGGCACCAATATCTGACTTTTTTCAAAAACTACTGAACGAAACCAGACCAAGGAAGCCAGCCCTGCCTTCCAAGTATTCAGGCAGGTGGCGGGAACTTTCCCAAGATCGTCTCTCAAAAGAGGCGGAGGTGGCGTATAATACTATTGTGAAAATAGAATCTGGCGAAAATCCAAATCCAACCGTAGAAACCCTTGAGCGCATTGCAAAAGCGCTTGGTATTTCAATTGAGAAATTATTTAAGGAATAATCACTATGAACGAAAAACCCAACGAACAATTTAGACCATCGGCAGAGAAAATAGAGAGCGCGGAATTTATTGAAGATAAAGAAAATTTTGAAAATCAAAAAGTTTTGGTTATTGGTGGACCCGACGCTCACGGCGTAAGCACGGCAGTGGCTTCGGCAAAGTATCTTGAACAAAGAGGAGCCGAAGCTGTTATCTATGTTGGTTCGCCGGTAATTCGCGAGGGGAAAGGCGCAACGCACCCGGGCGCATTTTACACCAAAACAATCCCAATGCTTGATGTTGGAGGTTTTGACCGCGTGGTGATTTCAGATATTCCCTTAGACTTTCGTAATTTGGAAAATTCAGAAAAGGCCATTATGCAACTTAATGAGAGAGTGCGAGAAGATCGCAAGAAAAGAGGACTGCTGGACATTGAACATTCAACTTTTTATCTTGACCATCACAGCACAACCAAATTCAGCACTCCCTCGGAGTCCGCGGTAATTAAAAATGTTTCCACTGCCGAGGCCTGCCGGTTAGGGCACGAAAAAATGACTCTTGTACGCATTGGCGCGATTTGCGACCGCGATGCGGCAACCTTGCCGGTAACCGACGAAGAAATGTTTTTAGCCAAAGGGCTTGATGCCGCCGTACGTCCTGATCCCGATGAAGAACGGCCAAAGTTATCCAAAGAGGCTACCGAGGAAGAAAAAGAGTCATATCAAGGACGACTCAAAGCATGGGAAGATCGCGCGCAAAAACGACTGGAAGAAACGGTGCGACAATTGAAAAATGAAAATTGGGAATATTTCAAAAAAGAAGCAGAGCGTTTGAGCCGCATTGAAATCCCGACATCAAGCGGTTTTGGCCAAGTCGCCATCGTGGACACGCAAGATTTGACGGCAAAGTTCGGAGTTCTGAAACTCATGGAAATGGCGATAGAAAACGCAGGGGTCGAAAAAACTCCGTATGCGCTTGGAGTTCTCCGAGAGATGGGCGATATAAAAATGAGCAGGGAGCCGTCCGATGTTCTTACTGTAATTCGCCATTGGACGCGCGAGGACTTGCCTTCGGTGGACAAAATTATTACCGAGCGTTTCGGTAAGGAGTTTGTAGAAAAATATAAAATGTACGGCGCGGAAAACGCCAAAACAATTCGATTGCCGGTCAATGATCGCGAAACAGCAAAAATCGCCGCAGAATTAGTTGAGACATTTGCTGGACGCGAGATGCCGGATTTTTCTCAAGTGAAGTCGGTAGTTATGTGCGGAGATCCTAACTCCGGCAAGTCAGTTTACTCAACGATTTTCCGAGAAGCGTTGAAAACGCTTGGCGTTAAAGTTGATCATTTAGATTTAGACAAGGCCGCTCCTACCCCACAGTGGTTTTTAGACGCGGAAATTGGCTACAAAGAAACAGAGTTTTTATTTTCTCAAAACAAAGCCTCACAAGAACAGCTGGATAAAGCGAAAAAAAAGCTGGACGAAGTGGCGGAGCGCAGACGCGCTATGAAACGACCTTGGTCAATTGATCTTGCCGAAGAAGCCAAGCAGGAACTTGTGTCTGCCGGACAAAAAGAAGACACGGATTTTATCATTGGCGACATTGGCGGCGGCAGAATAAAAAAGGACGAGAGTGGCAAGATTGTTAAAATCACCCGCCTGACTGCCGAGAACGCACGAATTTTAGAAGGCACGGACGCGGTGATTATCGTATCCAACAATCCGCAGGGTGCGGCAGAATGGAAAAAGTTGATTGAAGCTGGTGTTGATCCAGAAACCGGCGTGCGTATAAACCGCGATAAGCCGATTCAAATCGTCGGCATTTACCAGAGTATTTTAGAGGGCAGTGTTCAAGAAACTGCCACCGGCGAAAAAACCGGCACTGTTACCAATCTTGACCGTAGCAAGGCCGAGAAAAAATATAACCCAACAATATTCACTACCGCGATGTTTGTAAGCGAGGCGGTAGAGAACAAGCAGGCCTATCAAAAGTTTGAGGAACAATCTTTGTCAAATTTAGAAAAAATGTCCCGCACAAGCAAAGGAGTGTCTGATACTTCTTCCAGTGAACAGAAACCGGGACTAACCAAAGAAGGGGAAGATTTAGCCCAAAGAACTTTAGTGAATTTTAAGGCCGCGCTTGAAATTGTATGGCGGAGGAAAAAAGATGTTTTCAATACCACAGATCAAGTGAAACAGTTTATTGAGGATATAAGTGGTGTAGTAAGTCGAGGATTATTAGCAGAAGACCAGTCTTTATTTAGAACTTGGGAAACAAAATTTAATCAAACTCCCCCGAGTCAAATCCAAACAGCAATGCTAGGTTTTTATCAGGAACTGACAGAAAAATTGAATGATGAAAAAACTGATCCAGTACAACTTGCGGCTTGGATTGAGAAAAATTTTGATTCTGAAATCCATCCATTAGCCGATGGTTGCGGTCGAGCCGCCAAAGTTTTGAGTGGTTTTGTTCTGACGCGATCTAATCAGTCCTTACCAAACTATCGCAATAGGGACGAATATTATCGAGAAATTACAAAAAGTCTAGATCAGTGGGAGCAATATTATCGCAGTTTATTTTAAAAAAATATGAATCCCAAAGAATGTCAATCAATGCTGAAATTAGTTAAGAAAAATCATGCGGGGCAGACTAGAAATAATGGAAAAGTTCCCTATTGGGTTCATTGTGATCGGGTAGCAAAATTACTCTGTGAGATTTTTTCTCAAACCAAAGAAGGCGCTGATACCAAGCGGCAAGCCATAATATTGGCTGGTCTAGGACACGATCTCTACGAAGATACTAAAATTACTAGGCAAGAAATCCAAGAAAAATTTGGTGCAGAAGTTGATAGATTGATTAGTGCCATGACTAACGAGTTTGGAGATAAAAAAATAGACATGTATATAAAAAAGTTCAAAACAATCAATGAGGAAGCACTACTGATTAAATTAGCTGACCTTTATGATAATACGATTGGTTTGGCGTATTCAATTCACGAAAATAAGAAAACTGATATAAATCTTTGGTGGTCAATGTTAGACAAACAGTGGCAGGCAATAAAAAACTTGCCTTTCAAAAGATTTTTAAGGTCCGCAGCAATACTTAAGATGCTTGTTGAATCTGCACATCAAAGCCTCAAAGATTCAATTACAAGGTATCAAAAAAACTAACTATGATATCAGAAAAAGGCGGCGAATTTCCGCCACAAGAACAACCAAAGACAGTAGAGGGAAAAGTGGAACGAGAAATCGGCAACCGCGAATTGCCGATTTGGGAAAAGATGCCCGAAGTTATAGAAACATTAAAGAATAACGACCGGCTGATTTTGGTTTCTGAAACAGGAAGCGGCAAAACTACCCAAGTCCCGCAAGCATTGTGGGCGGCAGGTTTTGCCGAAAAAGGGAAAATTTTTGTGGTGGAAAACAGGGTGGCGGTAGCGGTGGAAATAGCCAAACGAGTCGCCGAAGAAATGAAAGTAAAAATCGGGCAGGAAGTTGGTTATCTTACCGGTCCGGAAAAGAAATCAGGCAGGGATTCACAAATTGTCTTTTTGACCAGCGGGGTTTTCAAAAATATTATCCGCGATGATCCAAAAATGGAGCAGGCTTCGGTAGTTTTGTTTGATGAATTTGACGAACGCTACCTGCTTTCAGATATTAGTTTGGCGTTGCTTGAAAAAGCGCAGAATCAAGGCAGTCATGCAAAATTTGCGTTAATGTCAGCCACCTTGAACGCACAAAAATTTTCCGAGCATTTTGGTGGCGCGCCGATTGTGGAAGCGAAAGGCAGGCCGTATCCCGTAGAGACGCATTTTGCCAGCGAAAGAACTGACCCACGGCAAATGCCAGAAAAGGCGGCAGAAATGGCTTTATCAATCCATCAAGGATCGCAGGGCGGCGACATCTTAATTTTTATGCCCGGCAAGCAAGAGATTAACGCCACAATTGACGAGATGATGAAGCAGAAAATTACCGGCGCGACAATTCTTCCCCTGCACGGTGAACTTTCGCCACAAGAACGGCACAGAATTTTTGAAAAACAGTTGGGCAGAAAAATTATTGTTTCTACAAACATTGCCGAGCGCGGCTTGACCATAGACGGCGTAAAATATGTGATTGATTCCGGGCTTGTGAGAATGAACGAATACGACCCGGCGTCCGACACGACAAAATTGGTGGTAACTTCAACTGCGCAAGATTCTTTGAAGCAACGGCAAGGCCGCGCCGGTCGTACCCAACCCGGAGAATGTCATTTTTTAATTACGCAAGATGAATTTAATCGCCGTCCTGTTTCCACTAAGCCGGAAATTATGCGCACTTCTCTCCGCGAAGTGGTTTTGCAAATCAAGGCCATGGGGTATTCACGCGAAGGCGACCCAATCCGCTTAATTGACGCGCCGGAAAAGCAAAACTGGAAAACTGCCAAAAATCAACTTAGGTTACTTGGTGCGCTTAATCCAGAAGATGAAACTAAACTTTCGGATTTCGGACAGAAGCTTGCAGAATTAAGTTGTGATCCACGCGAGGGCACGATTATTTTGCGGGGATGCGAAATGGGTTGTGGCCGAGAAGCGGCAACCATTGCCGCCTTACGAACCAGCCGAAGATTGTTTTACCGACCGCAAGCCGAGGCCGAGCAAGCCAATGCGGCGCATAAAAAATTTATGACTTCGGATCAATCCGACATGATAAATTTACTCAATGTGTACGAGCAAGCCGAAAAAGCTGGTTTCAGTTCGGAATGGTGTCGTAGCAACTATGTTTCGTGGCTGGCTCTGCGAGAAGTGAAGCAAAATTTATCGCAAATTCTTGAGCAAGTGCGCCGATTGGGCTACGAGGTCAATAAAGGAAAAGCGGAACCGGCGACTGTGGGCCGCGCAATCGCGATGGGATTTCCTGATAAAGTATTTGAGTATAAAGGTCGGGGCTGGTATCGCAATCGGGAAACCGGAGACGAAGCGTTGCTGGGCAAAGAATCAAGCGTGAAAGGCGACTTGATTGTTGCCAACGAATTGATTACAATACAAACTAAACGAGGTGGCGAATTGCCCCTCATCACTTTGGCAACTAAAGTCGAGCCGGTGTGGGTTAAAAAATAATTTAATTTTTAAGGAACAAATTTATGACTGAAAAATTTACACCAGAGGCGCACGAAACCCCACAACAAGAACCAAAATTGCTCGATGTAAGTAAGGATTTATACGAAGGTGGGAAAGCCGACGAATCCGAGTTGGCAAAGTACATAGAAATAGCAAAACAAAAAGGACTTTTGGATAATGAACGGCTGGACTTGACCGGCGGAACGCTGATGACAATTTATATGGCAGTTGCCGCCGAAGCGGCCAAAGCAAATTCAAAAGTGCGTGAGATCGCTTTTAATAATCCTGGTCGGGAAGGTCGGCTGGTACTTTGGAACGAAGGGATCGCCCAAAATGTACCAGAACTTAAAAAGTCGTTGTTTCTTGATCAAGGAGACTCAAAAGTTGATCCATCTGCTCCCAGCCAAGTATTGGATTTGCGCCTGACTTTCCGAGACGATCCCGAAGGGCCGGAAATGGTAAGTTCGGCAAAAGCGCAGGAAGTTATGCAACAGGTAATTGCCCAACTTCGCGAAGCGAAAAAACAAGGCGCGACGACTGTGCGCTTGACTGGTTTCCCCGCGTGGCTGGCGGAAGGTGCGGCTTTTGCGGCCGTGAAAGAAAATTTAGAAAAAATTATTGCTTTTGCGCCAGGCAAAGAAGTGGTTGTCTATGACGCAACCGGCGAGCTAATGGGCAAGATTGAAGCAACGCCATCGCAGAAAGTGGAGGTAAGTAATCCGAAGGCAAAACTTGATGATGTACAAACATGGCGAGGCGCACAAGAAGTTTTGAAAACCGAATTACCAAACAACGAAATAACAATTAACGATGTTGAGTTAGAAAAATTATCACCCGAGGCTGGTTTGAGAATGTTTGACAGCATTCATTCGGTTGCCAAGTCGCTCACAGTTGAAGGCATTGAAATTTTTCAGCATCGCGATCCGAGAACGCATGATTTGGTTCCAAAAGGAAAAGCGCAGAACCCCGAGCTGTTGGCGAAAAATGAACGCGTGCCGCTAACGCTCAATGTCCATGATGTTTTGGAACAGTCGGGCGGCGATGCGGAAAAAGCCGCATTGGAATTAGCCAAGCAAGCGGTAAACAAGGCAAGTACACTGACTTTCACTGGAATAACTTCACCAGCTGAATTAGCAATCGCTGGGAAAGCCGCTCACGCGGCTCACGGAATGATTGAGGAGTTGTCGTATCAAGACACGAGCGAAGAGGAAACTCAAACTGTAAAATCTTGGCGACCAGAGACCGAAGAATAAAATTTCGTACTCACCTAATTTGAGGTCCCGCCGTCCGAAAAATCCGCTGGGGGGTTCCAGCAGGCGGGCAAAAAGGAAGGGGGTTGGGGGGAAGGAATTTTTGCC
>Ga0163152_10003799_pt1 | contig 19285 bp, 15 predicted proteins | sample OliLakLV19MP8IB2_FD_148635 | JGI IMG/M metagenome (GOLD analysis project Ga0163152, IMG submission 148635) | Freshwater microbial mat bacterial communities from Lake Vanda, McMurdo Dry Valleys, Antarctica - Oligotrophic Lake LV.19.MP8.IB-2 | ecosystem: Environmental > Aquatic > Freshwater >...
GCTCGCGGCTCCCCCGCACACGCGGGGATCGACCTTCCCGACGATGACGTGTAGGTGTGGGTGCCATGGCTCCCCCGCACACGCGGGGATCGACCTGAGGCCTCCCGCGAAGTTCGTGCCCGTCGAGCGGCTCCCCCGCACACGCGGGGATCGACCCAACGAGGAGGCTATTGCCCTCGGCGGCGCCGTGGCTCCCCCGCACACGCGGGGATCGACCCTGGACGCGACTCAAGTCGCTGCGCACGTCCGCGGCTCCCCCGCACACGCGGGGATCGACCCCGGCGCTTTCGTCGGCCGATATCCCTCGGATCGGCTCCCCCGCACACGCGGGGATCGACCCCTCACGATCCAGATCATGCAGGGGCCCTCGGTGGCTCCCCCGCACACGCGGGGATCGACCCGTCACGCTAATGGCGCTCGCCTTCCATTCCGCGGCTCCCCCGCACACGCGGGGATCGACCTGTGGGCAGCCGATCCGGTTGCAGCCTCCCACGGGCTCCCCCGCACACGCGGGGATCGACCCGCGGCGGGATGGGACACGGCTGCGTTGCTCGCGGCTCCCCCGCACACGCGGGGATCGACCTGCGGCAGAGATAGCCCGCGGCAGCCGCCTCGGGGCTCCCCCGCACACGCGGGGATCGACCCCGCCCGCAGCGGCGCCGGCCATGCCCGGAGGTGGCTCCCCCGCACACGCGGGGATCGACCCACCGTGATCACCGCGACGTCGTAGGACTTCTCGGCTCCCCCGCACACGCGGGGATCGACCCCAGAATGCCCGCCACACGTCCTCCTCTCTCTCGGCTCCCCCGCACACGCGGGGATCGACCCGAGAGTGCTTCGACGCGCGACCCTGCGAGCGCGGCTCCCCCGCACACGCGGGGATCGACCGTCGTAGGACGTGAGCACCGTGCGCGCCGCGTTGGCTCCCCCGCACACGCGGGGATCGACCCCGGCGCTTGAGTCGGCCGATATCCCTCGGATCGGCTCCCCCGCACACGCGGGGATCGACCCCGGCTTCAAGGTCTGCGGCTCCGTCACTCTTCGGCTCCCCCGCACACGCGGGGATCGACCGCGCCCGGAGCTCTTCGAGAGCCTTTCCTAGCGGGCTCCCCCGCACACGCGGGGATCGACCTTGACCGGCAATTCCTCTCAACCTCTCCCGTGTGGCTCCCCCGCACACGCGGGGATCGACCCGTAAGAATACGGTTCCTTGGCAGCGAGACACTGGCTCCCCCGCACACGCGGGGATCGACCCCTGCGCGTCCACCCACGCGGAATCGTCGCCCTGGCTCCCCCGCACACGCGGGGATCGACCCTCACGGTCCTGGCCGGGCAGAACACGCAACGAGGCTCCCCCGCACACGCGGGGATCGACCTTTCCTCAATGATTTCAGTGGCGAGCGTCGCGCGGCTCCCCCGCACACGCGGGGATCGACCCCAGCGGGACCATGACCGCCCGCTTCCCCCCGGGGCTCCCCCGCACAGGACGGCAGCACGGAAGAGTTCCACTCGGATTTGATCCGTCACTACTCGCGGCGTAGCGCGGAAGTCGACCAGAGCATCATGATGAGCTACCTCTCCGGCGAGAACACGCGCCGCGTCCAGAAGGCGCTGGAGCCGATGCTGAAGGGCGCCCCGCTGTCGAAGAGCAGCGTCAGTCGCGTCGTCAGAGAGCTGTCGCGCGAGTTCGCGAAGTGGCGCACGAGGTCGTTGGCGGAGCATCGGATCGCGTACCTTTTCCTCGACGCGATCGTCGTGCCGGTCAAGGTGGACCGGCGATCGCACGAGATGGCGGTTCTCGTCGCGCTCGGCGTTCACGAGACCGGCGAGCGCGAGCTCCTCGCGATAAAGCTCGTCGCGAGCGAGTCGACCTCGGCGTGGAAGGAATTCGTCGAGGATCTCTCGACGCGCGGTCTGCGCCCGCCTGCGCTCTCCGTGATCGACGGCAATGCGGGGCTTCGAAAGGCGCTCGCATCGACCTGGCCGAGTAGCGCGGTCCAGCGGTGCGCGGTGCACAAGCTTCGCAACCTTAAGGCGCACTGCCCGAAGAGTTCGTGGCCGGAACTTCACGCAGACTACCAGGCGATCGTCGAGGCACCGAGCGAACGGGCGGCCCGCGCCGCGTACGCTCGTTTTCAAAAGCTCTGGCGCCCACGCTGCGCGCCTGTCGTCGAAAGCCTCCTGGAGGCCGGGGAGGAGCTCCTGACGCACTACCGGTTCCCACGCGCACAGTGGCGGGCGCTGCGAACCACGAACGCGATCGAGCGGCTCAATGGCGAGTTCCGGCGGCGGATCAAGACGCAGGGCTCTCTTCCGAATGACGGCAGCGTGCTCTGCCTCTTCTACGGGCTGTGGGCGAGCGGCCAGATCCGACTCCGCAAAATCGATGGCTGGCGCGAGCAGGAGCTGATGCTCGCAGAAAAGCGGGGACCGGGCCCGTCGGAGACCTTCGCTCAGGCGGAGAGTGCCAGCAGCGCGGTGGGAGCGAACTTGGATCGGTTGCGCAAGGCAGCGTGAGGTCGTAGCGTGCGAAAACTTTCCGGAAGGTACGGCGGAAATTCAACACGATTCGGGACACCACCGATAGGGTGGGGATAGGTTGGGTCCTGCTAGTCGTCTCGTCTCTTCATCGTCAATCTCACGAAACCTCTCTCGATTCCCTTCTTCTTCGCGAGCACTTGTGCGGACCCAACCTATCCCCACCTATCCCACCCGCGAGGAGACAAAGCGCCTGGCTCGCCTCGCAAGAAACCTCGCCGAAGGAACCCACCCCGACAACCCCCGACCGAACAACCACACCGAGTATTATGGCTGCCAATTGTTGTGCTAGGGTGACGCCGTGAGCGCGAAGCGAGGACGAGGCCGTCCCAGTGCCGATCCCAAGGCCCTCAGATTGACGATCCGAATAGCCGACCGAGACGTAGTGGCGCTCCGTAAGATCGCGAAGAAAACCGGTGTGAGCGTTGCGGATGCGGCCCGGAGAACATTGCGACTGGCGCTGTCGATTCCGTCGATTCCGAAGAAGACCAAGAAAAGGAAAGAATGAAAACCAAGGCCACCCAACCCCGCAAGACCCATCCGGAAGGCGAATGGCGCCGCGCCCTGCGGATCGCGAAGGTCCGTCCGGGTGGCCAGCCCTGGACGGTCCGCGAGTTCCGCGCAATGGCACGGGTGCTCCTCGGCCGCTACGAGGCTTTCACCTCAGCGCCTGCCGTCACTCCCGAGCCCGTTCGGCGGACCCGCGTCGTCTCTCTCCTCGCGGGGCTCCTCAAGTGAGTACGCCGCGCTACGTCTCGCTCGTTCGCGTTAGCACGGCCGCCCAAGCCGAGCGCGACACACCGGAGATCCAACGATCGGCGCTCGCCCGCCTCGCGGCGACGAGGCCCGGTACGTGTGTCGAGGCGATCGAGGAGCTGGGGATCTCCGGCAACGCTCCCCTCGATGCCCGCCCGGCGATCCGCCGGCTTCGCGCACTCACGGACGCAAAGGCGTACGACGAGCTCCGCGTCTACAACGTGGACCGCATCACCCGCGCCGAGTCCGTCATGGACCGGCTCGCGATCTTCGCGCTCGTGCAGACGGCCGGCGCCGTGATCGTCGATGCCGGCGGCCGGGTGATCGACCCGTGCGACGAGTCCGGGCTCGGCGAGATCGACTACTACCTGCAATCCCTCTTCGCCTCGCGCGAGCGCAAGCGCATCCAGGCTCGCACGTCGGCGGGCCGCGCCGAGGCTGCGCGCAAGGGCAAGTGGATCGGCGGACCCACGCCGTTCGCCTACATTTTTTCGACGACGGGGTGGAGGGTCGATGAGGGCCGCGCCGCGGTCCTGCGCCGCATCTTCGTGGAGGCCGAGTCCAAGTCGCTCGACACGATTGCAGGCGGGCTCAACCGTGACGGCATCCCGTCCCCCCGCGGCTCCCGGTGGCGCGGGTCCACGATCCGCTACATTGCCCGTCACCCGGTCTACTGCGGCGACGGGCTCGCCGTGACGGTCAACGGTGAAGCGTCCACCATCCCGCTCCCGGCGATCGTGGATCGCGAGCAGTGGACACGAGTGCAGGCGGCGATCTCCTCACGGTTCCAGCGCCCGGTCAAAGAGCGCGGACCCATCGAGGCGTTGCTCCGTGGCATCGCGAGATGCCCGTGCGGGCAGCCGCTCGACGTGGCAGGGTGGACGAGTCGCGGAGAGCGCCGCGCGGCGTATGTTTGCCGATCCGCGCGCAAGGTCTACGGCCCTCGCTGCCAGCCTGCCATTACGCACAAGGCACCGGCCGTCGACGCGGCGACGTGGAGGGCGATCTCCGCGCAAATTCGGAACCCCGCGCTACTCCGCGAGGCCGCCGAGGCCGCGGGCGGCGCCGAGGACTCGGCGACCTGGGAGGGTCAGGCGAAGTCGTGCGCCCGCGAACTGAAAAAACTCGAGAAGCACGAGGGCGAGGTGCTCAGGCTTCGTGCTCGCGGCGATCTCTCGGAGGCGGCGTGCTCGACGCGGCTGCGCGAGATCAAAGGTCAACGAGAGACCCTGGAGAGGACCGCGCAAGTTGCCAGCCAGGCACACGCGCAGCGCCAGTCGCTCGGAAGTGCCCTCAGAGGGATCGAGACGCGCGTAGCGGCGATCAGCGCGCGGCTCGACGGTGCAGACTTCCCCACCCAGCGGGAGCTTGTCCTCGCCGTCGTCCCGTCCATGCCCGGCTTCGGCGTGACGGTAGACCCGGACGGGCGCATCACCATCCAGGGAGCGCTTTCCCTCGGAGAGCGCCATGCAGTGAGCGCAGGCGAGCCTCCCCCGCAACACACTCAAACGCCACGAGACGATGTTCGGAGCAGCCTTCGCATTTGAAGTGAGCAAAACCTCGGCACAGCAGCCCGCAACCCAAGTACCCCTCGAATTCCTGTCGCACGAACGGCGGCAACGCCGCTCCCGCGAAACCATCCTCGACGGCCGCGTAGAGCGTCTGGAGATTCTCGCGGACGACCTCGTAGAGCGTCGTCCGTTCGGGCGTGGCTCGTTGATAGACCCGGGGTGGGGTTGCGGTGCTGGCAGATCCGGGCAGACGAGGAGGGTCCAGCGCGCTGCGGTAGGCAATCGGCGTGCCTCGAGGATGCCGGCGAAGGCACCGCACGAATGGATCCCCGGCAACCGCGTGCGCGAGCGAGAGAAGCGGCGGGCCTTCCGTCCCGAACGTCCTCTCGCGCACGCACCGGCACCGACGCTGGCGGCGAGCGATACGTCCGGAATCCGGACTCCGTCCGGACGGCTCCGACGGCTCCGATAGGCGCGAGCGGGGCACGAGGGCGGGCGCAAGCGAGGAGCTGGTCGCGGTCGTCGATGTCGAGACTCCTGCAGCCGCGATGGCGTCCCGTCGTTTCCACGTCGTCGGGGAAGCAAGGGATCGGCACCTCGAATCCCGAGGGCACGGCGACAGCCCGAAGCGCGTCCCCCGGACCGCTGCGTTCCCTCGAGAGTCGTGCGATCACCAGCCAACGACGCCCGTATGGAAGCAGCCGGCGAGAAGACCGAGAAGAAGCGAACACGAGGCAGCGAAGGGGAACCGAGCCATGGGGACCTCCTGAAAAGGAAAGCTCGCCAGCACCCTTGGTGGGAAACGGTTCGCCATCCTCCCAGTCGACCCAGGCCACGCGTTGTCCTGGATCTGCCCCGGCGAGCGTCGCAGCAGTCCCGGTATCCGAGCCAGCTCGACGGATTTCGATGGAGACGTCCGCTGTCCGAAGCCGATCAGGGAAAGAAGGGCTTCTCCGTGATGCCGCCCGAGGACCTACGCCGCTTCGCGCCGATCCCCGCCGTCGCGATCCCGGCGCACGAGCCGTACCTCCTCGTCGATGTGGACACCGGCACGGACCTGCTGAACGTCACGCCGGACGACGCGCTGAAGATCCTCGCGAAGCGCAAGCGCTCGCCGCTGACGATCGACGAGGGCATCGCGCTCGTCACCCAGTTCGAGGAGAGTCTGAAGAAGAACGCCTGCTTCTCGCTCCTGGGATCGCGATGCGGCGACAAGCGCGTTCCCGCGCTGTGGATCAGCGCCGCCAAGCCGAAGCTGGGCTGGTGCTGGGCCGGCAATCCGCACACGTGGCTGGGCTCCGCCTCCGCGGCGCGGCGAATTTGAGCGCGGCGTCCCACGTGGGACGCGGTACGCCAGCGGTGCTCTCAGATTCGGCGGCGATAGGCGGTGGTCGCAACGATGGTGAAGGCCGCGAGGAAAGCGAGGGTGATCCTGCGCGCGAAGCTCGCTGCGCTCGGTTGCCGCCGCTTGCGCTGATCAGCGGCGGAGCTGCGAGCTCTTCTGCAGGATCAGGATCGCGTTGCGGAGCTGCGGGTCGAGCGGCTCCTGCGGGTCCATCGGCGCGCGCGTCACTTCGAGGTCGGGGACGAGGCCGTAGCCGAGCCACGAGGTGCCCTCGGCCGTCCGATAACGCGCCGTCGCGAGACGGAACGCGCCGCCCGACGGGAGCGGAAAGATCGACTCGCCGAGGCCGCGGCCGGCCGTGCGCTCGCCGACGAGCATCGCGCCGTTCGATTGCAGCGCGGCGGCGAGGGCCTCCGCGGCGCTCGCGGTGCGCGTGTCCACGAGAACGGTGAGCGGGCCCGACCAGAGCTGCTCGCCGGACGACGTGATCATCTGCTTGTCGCCCTTCGTCTCGATCTGGAAGAGCGGGGCGCCCGGCTTCGTGAACATCTCCGCGAGCCGCGTCGCTTCGTGCAGCGAGCCACCCGGATTTCCGCGCAGGTCGAGGATCACGGCCGTCGTGTTGCCCGTGGCCGTGAAGTCGAGGAGCGCTCCGGCAGCGTCGTCGGCCGCGCCGCGCGTCAGACCGCCGACCTCGATGAGGCCGACGTCTCCGTCGAGCTGGGTCGAGCGCACCGTCGAGAAGCGATAGCGGGTCCGGACGATTTTCATCTCGACCGGTGTCGCTTCCGGAGACGCGCCTGCGCGGATCACTTGCAGGCGCACGGGGGCGGTGTCGCCGCCGCGCAGAAGCGCGAATGCCTCGAGCCCGTTGATCGGATCGCCGTCGATTGCGGAGATGCGGTCGCCGGGCTGGAGGCCGGCCTTCGCGGCGGGCGACTGCGGGAAGACCTGCTCGATGATGATGCCGTTTGCGACGGGCTGCGCCTTCACGCCGATACCCGTGGCCTCGCCGGAGAGGGAGTCGGTGAGGCGGCTCATCTCGCGGCGCGTGAGGAGTGCGTTCGAGGGCGCCTGGCCGGCCTTGAGGGAGCGGCGATTCAGGTGCTCGACGATCCCGCGAAGGGCCGCCTCGACCAGCTCTTCGCGCGTGACCTCGCCGTCGACGTACTCGCGCTCGATCAGGCGCACCGCGTCTTCCACAAGGTCGACCGGCTCACCGACGTTCGTGAAGGGCGCCGCCGGAGTGGCGACCGCCGTGGCGGAGGCCACCGGCGACGGAGTCGGCGTTGCCGACTGGGCGAGCGCGAGCGACGGAGCGCAGCACAGTCCCGCAAGGATCCGCCAAAGAAGCGCCGTATCAACCGGGCGGCGGGAGAGGGGAGCCATGGGTCAGTAGAAGTCGGCGCTTCCGGTGTCGACGAACCGAAGCTCCATGTGCGCCGGCATGTTGGGCGTCGCGTTGGGCGCGGGGATCTTGAACGTCTCGCGCAGGACCATCGTCTTCGCCGGCATCGGAGCCGCGGACATCACGCGCCGGATCTCTTGTTGGCGGGCGCGGACGGTGTCGTTCATGAGCGCGAGAGACTCGGTGAGCTCGGGGGACTCGTGAAAGACCACGTCCCCTTGCTGCGTCTTGATCGAGGCTTCGAGCTTGTTCGTGTGGTGCGCGAGACGGTTCACCTCGCCTCGGAGTTGCAGGACCATCGCACCGAGCGCGAAGACCGCGACGCCCATCGTGACGGCGGCGGGCACCGGAAGAACGATGGCCCGTTTCCAGAAGGGCGTCGCGTTTCGCGTGACGCGCAGCGCAAGGTCGGCTTCGAAGCTGCGCCAGAAGCGCGCTTCCGCCATCGTGGGATTTGTCGTGGCCGGTGCAGCGGGGGTGAGGACCTCCTGGAGCTTTTCGAGCTCCAGGAGGGTCGCCGCACAGTGGTCGCATCCGGAGACGTGCGAGCGCACTTCGCGCGCGGCGTCCTCGGTGAGCTCGCCGTCAGCGAGCAACACGACGGAATCGCGATGACGGGAACAACTCACCCTTCGAGCTCCGTGTCCTTGAGCAGCTTCTTGAGGCGTTCGCGTGCGCGGGAGAGTCCGCTCATCACCGAACCGATCGGCATCTTCATCGTATCCGCGATCTCCTTGTAGGAGAGATCGTCGAAGTAGCGAAGGACGACGAGCTGCCGGAACCGCGGCGGCAGCTCTTCCAGCGCCTCGGCGACTTCCTTGCGGACCTCGCCGTAGATCGCGTCGGCGACAGGCGCCGTGACTTCCTTCGGCACCTCGGGGCGGCGAATCACGAAGAGCGCCCGCACGCGTCGCGAGCGGATGTGCTTCAGCGAGAGGTTCGCCGTGACGCGATAGAGCCAGCCCTTGATGTGGAACTCGGCGTCGAAGAGCCGCGTTTCCTTCCAGGCGCGCACGAAGACTTCCTGCGTGATCTCGTACGCCTCTTCCGCGTCGTGAAGCATGTGAAACGCATGCCGGTAGAGCGGACGCCGGTATTTGGCGACGACGGCGGACAGCGCGCGGCGGCGATCCGTCTTCGCGAGGGCCGCGATTTCGTCGTCCCGAAGGGCCGCCAGCGCGGCATCGGGAGCCTGCGTGGTGAGAGGGAGAACGTCAGCGGTGCGGGTGGACATGGTGGGGCTTTTGCCTTCTGCCTTCAGCGCCTGATTCTTGTTGCTTCACGACAACGTGGACGAAAAGGGGGGCTCCGCGAGCGCGCTCGTGGCCTAAGTGACCCTGCAGAGCCCTTCCGTATTCCGCTTTCTTCGACTTCTTCGAATGACGTTCCATGGCCGGAGCGTCAACGGAGACACGAAGGAGCAAACGGCGGGCCCTTTTGTTCCTAGCGATACGAGCGGTACCCGAGCGTGATCGTGATGCCGTGGTAAAGGTCCGTAGACTTTGGGTTTTGCAGCCCACGGGTGCCGCCATCCGACGGAAAAGAGGTCGTGAACGAGTCGGCACCGTAGTCAAAGCTCATGAACAATTTGTCGTTGATGTGGTAATCCAGACCCACTTCTCCGACGGCGCCGAAGGCCGATCCCTTGCCGTTGTCGACCGGCGCTTCGCTGACGACGGCGTACGGGACGACGCCGAGGCGCGTGTGCAGCGTGATCCGGTCGAGCATCGGCAGGTACGCTTCGACGCCGACGATCGGACCCATGTAGCTGTCGTTCGTGAGCACGAGCGGGTCCTGCTTCTCCACCGTGAAGCGGCTGTAGTACGCGCCGCCGGTTCCCGCGATCGAGCCACCGGCGAACGAGCCGGTCGAAAGCACCTTCCGCAGCTTCCCTTCGAGAAGCACGGTGTCGGTCGAGCCCTCGTAGGTCTCGAGCCGGCGATCCGGTCCGGAGCCTTCCTTGCGGCGGAACGGGATGAAGCCGTGCCGCAGGCTGAACGACACGCCCAACATCTTTGTGGGAAACCACTGCGCGGAGAGGCCGGGCGCGGGGAAGAGGGTGGTGCTGGACGTGAAGCGCGCGCCGGTGCCCTGCAGCTCGTAGCTCTTGAGCAAGAGGCCGACGTCGCCGGAAACCTCCATGTGGAGCCACGGCGTGCCGAGCGACTCGTCGGCCTTCTCGATCGGCTTGAGCTCGGCGGTGCCGACGACGGGGCGCAGCGAGATCTTGGTGAACTGCTCGGGCATCGCGCCCTTGAGCGGGCGCACCCACGCGCCGTGCTGCTCGGAGCGGACGACTTCCAGTTCCGCGAGCGCGCGGCGGTTGCCGCCGCGGACGGCGCCGTCGACGTCGCGGGCCATGCTCTCGAACTCGAACGCGTAGATCTTCGAGCCGTTGCCGATGCCGTTCGCCGTGCCGAGGTTGATCAGCGCGAGGTCGCGGCGCACGGACACGACGAGTCCGTCGTACGGCAGGCGCGAGGTGTAGCTCTTCGCGACGCTGGCCGCTTCGTTGAGCGGGAACTGCGGCGTGATCGTGAAGCGGTAGCGCGAGAAGAGGCGGCCGCTGCTCGCCGAGTAGAGCGAGAGCGTGAGGTTGGGCCCCTCGATCTTTCCGGCGAAGACGCCGTCGACGCGGAGCTCCTTGCAGAGGCGCTTCGCGTCGTCGTCTTCGAGCTGACCGGTGCTCGTGTTGATCTTGAGCTTCTTGATCGCGCCGCGGATGGTCCGCGGGTCGATGACGTGGAAACGCTTGCTGTTGCGGAGACTCGCGGCGACGCGAACGCCGGCGGTTGCGCCGTCGACTTTGCCCGGCGTGCGGCCGGCGAAGTCGACGACGGCCACGCGCCAGAACGTCGCCTCGCGCTCCTCGTCGGACATCGCGGCGGCTGCTGGCGCGGCCCCGCCGAGGGTCATCGCGATGACAACCGCGGCCGACAAGGCCGCGCGGATGTTCGGGAATCGCATCCCCTCCATCGTAGCAGAGGGTAGGATGCGAGCCCATGCTCGTCTTGATGAAACAGGGCGCCACGCGCGCCCAGATCGACGCGGTCCTCGGAAAGATCAACGAGCTGGGGATGACCCCGCACGAGATCCCCGGCGCGACGCGCACCGCCATCGGCATCACCGGCAACAAGTCGGCGCTCGAGCCGGGCCCGTTCCAGATGATGGACGGCGTCGCCGACGCGGTGCCGGTTTCGAAGCCCTACAAGCTGGTGTCGCGCGAGGTGCACGCCGAGACGAGCGTGATCACGTTCCCGAACGGAGCGTCGATCGGCGGCGAGCAGCTGGCGGTGTTCGCCGGGCCGTGCGCCGTCGAGAGCCGCGACCAGGTGCTTCGCACCGCGGAAGTCGTGGCGAAGAGCGGCGCTCGCTTCCTCCGCGGCGGTGCGTTCAAGCCGCGCACGAGCCCGTATGCGTTCCAGGGCTTGAAGGAAGATGGCCTGAAAATTCTCGCGGAAGCGCGCCAGCAGACGGGCCTGCTCGTCTGCACCGAGGTGAAGGACACGGAGACGATGCCGCTCGTCGAGGAGTACTCCGACATCCTGCAGATCGGCGCTCGCAACATGCAGAACTTCTCGCTGCTCGAAGCCGCCGGCAAGGCGAAGAAGCCGGTCATGCTCAAGCGCGGGCTCTCCGCGACGATCCAGGAGTGGCTGCTCGCGGCCGAATACATCATGAGCCAGGGCAACTACCGCGTGATGCTCTGCGAGCGCGGCATCCGCACCTTCGAAACGGCGACGCGCAACACGCTCGACCTGAACGCGGTGCCGGTGCTCCGGCACCTGACGCACCTGCCGGTGGTCGTCGATCCGTCGCACGCGGTCGGCATCGTGTGGGCGGTGCCGTCGATGGCGCGGGCCGCGGTCGCCGCGGGCGCGGACGGCTTGATGGTCGAGGTCCACCCGGATCCGTCGAAGGCGCTCTCGGACGGGCCGCAGTCGCTTACGTTTGACGCGTTCGCGAAGCTGATGGTCGACGTGAAGAAGATCGCGCCGATCGTCGGCAAAACAGCCTGACTGGACAAATCTTCACCCTGAGCGAGCCCGTTCGACTCGCTTCGCTCGCTCAGAGCAGGCCCGCGAGTCGAAGGGCTGTCCGCGATCCCAACAGCCTTCGACTCGGCCCGCAAACTGCCGCGGGCCTCGCTCAGGGTGAGGGTGGCTGATCAACCCGGGATCAGGATCTCCCAGGCGGTCGCGGCTTCCTTGAACAGGAGCTGGAGGTCGCCGAACTCGTCTGCGGGACGAGCCGTTCCGAGGCCGCCGAAGAGCACCGCCTTCGTCTTTCCGGTGACCACGAGCGGGTAGAGCAGGATGAACGGCGGCTTCATGACGCCGAGTGCGTCGAAGAAGCGCTCGTACATCTCGCCGGGTGGCGTCGGTCCGTAGCTCGGCTGCTGCGTCTGGCCGATGACGCCGAGGAGCACGAGCTCCTCCGCCGTCGCCTTGAAGCCGATGCCGCGATCGTCGTCGTCGAGAGTGAAGGAGCCGGCCCGCGCGAGCAGCGTGTAGGGATTGCTGGAGATGTCGAAGAGGATCGCGCGGTCGACAAGATTGCGTGCGAACGACACGATCACTTCGCCGATGCCGACCGGGTCCGTCTGCTCGAACAGCTTCTCGGCGGCGTGGATGATGTCGAAGTCGGGAATCGGCGCATCGGTGGCGACGGCAGGCGGCGGAGCGATCCGCGTCTCTTCCATCGCTCGCGGCGGCGGAACGGGCACCGGCCTGGGGACCGGCGTCATCTCGACGCGCGTGGGCGCGAGCGCTGTCGGCGCCTCTTCTGGCCAGATCTCGTCGAGCGGCGTCGCTTCGGTGGCGCGGATGCCCTTCGGCCGCCACGCCGGCTTCGCCTCGCTCACTTCCGGAGCGAGGAAGTTGTCGTGCTCGTCGTCGTCGGGGAGCGTCTCGAGTCGCGGCTCCGAAGCGGTTGGCTGCGGCTCGGGATCGGGCGCACGCGGCGGCGGATCCTTGCGTGGCGGTTCGCGGCGCGTCTCCTTCGCAACGACGAGCTTCGGCTTCGGCGCCGGCTCGTCGGCGAGAACATCGGTGAGCAAAAACACCTGGTCTTCGCCGGCCGCGTTCTTCGCGCTGAGCGTCTCGCGACCCTGCGCGTCCAGTTGCGGGACGGGAAGGGCTTCGAGCTTCTCGAGCGGCCGCTCCGCGATCGGATCCGGCGCCGGCGTGACGGGCGCCTTCTCGCTGCGGCGCGGCGGCGGCGCGTCGGCGCGATCGGGCAAGTCGATGCTGTAGTGCCTCTGGATCGCCTTCTTGATCGCGCCGGCCGACGCGAGCGCAGGGACGCACGTCGTCCCCGTGAGGAAGGAGATCTCGTCGAGGTAGTTGCGCGTCTTCTGGTCGTCCATCGCGACCGTCAGCTTCCCCTTGAAGAGCTTCACGGGGAGCACGCGGTACTCGCCGGCGACTTTTGCGGGCAACTTGTCGATGAGGAGCGGCGAGATTTTCTCGAGCTGCTTCGAGTCGATGAACGGGATGCCGAGCTGCTGCGCGAGCAGCATCGTCAGCTCTTCTTCGCCGATCCAGCCGTGGCCGAAGAGGATGTCGCCGAGCCGTGCGCCGGTCGCGCGCTGCTCCCGGAGCGCTTCGTAGAGCTGCTCGCGGGTGATCTTGTTCGCCCGGACGAGGAGGAGACCGAGCGTCGGCTGCCCGCTCATCTGGCTATGTCCTCTCCGGTACCGCGACGTCACGCATGAGCTCGACGAGCTCGAAGTAGCGGGCGCGGGCGCGGCCCGAGCGCGTGAAGGGATCCTGGTAGAGCTCGCGGAGGAACGTCTTCGAGATCTTGCCGGCGACCATCGCGTAGAAGAGCTTCTCGCCGAGGATGTAGCCGAGGGCGTGCGTCACGCCGATGAAGAGATCGACGGGCTGTTTGTGGATCAACGCGAGCGTCGGACCGAGCTTCTTGAGGTTGTCGTTTCCGCGGGGGCCGCGGGCGTGCTTCTCGATCTCCTTGTGCGCGAGCACGAGGCGGGCGACGCGCCGCGCGATCGGCCCGTAGGGCTCGTTCGACGCGAGGAGCTTCCGGAATTCCTCCTCGTGCGGTGTCTTGCGGCGGTCGTTGATGATCTTGCTGCCGAAGAACCCGACGGCCTCGTGCAGCGCGTTTGCGTAGAACGCGGCGCTGCGCTCCTTGGGGAGCTCTTCCGGGGCACAGAGGATCTTCAGGTAGTGGCTCGCTTCCTCGGCGGCGTGGTTCGTCGAGAGGTTCGCGAGGTAGACCATCTTGCTGCGCGGAATGAAGTAGCTCTCCGCGGAGCGGATCTGCCGCTTGATCTCGTCCAGCTCGTGCTCGCGGAACACGCGGCGCGCGCGAAGCGCATCGAGGAACGAGAGGTCGCCGCAGGTGTAGACCTCGACCTCGTCGGCTTCCTTGGGAAGCGGCAGCCCGAGGAAGCCGGCGATGCGCTTCAGCAGCGTCAGGAACTCCGTGCGCGCGTCGGCGTAGTCGAGAACGTCCTCTTCGCGCTCCAGCCAGTTGAGATACGTCTGCTGGAGGATGATCGGCGGCGTGTTCATCACGGAGAACGCGTTCTCGGCGATGCGCACCACTTCGGCGCTGCGCTCGAGACCGGCGGCGGCAAGCTTCCAGTAGATCCGCTCGCTGTTCTGGAAGACGAGCAGCGGCTTCGAGCGCGGGAGGCGCTTCGCGCCGAGCGCCCGATCGGTCGACGCGGGCAGATGGCTCGGCGCGATGTGCAGATCGCCGATGAGCACGAGGACGGTCGCCACCGGGTTCTCGCCAATCGCCTTCGCGATGACCTCGCCGGCAAACGCGTCACGGAGTGAGAGACTGTTCTTTCCGTCGATCTTCGCGTCGATGCCGACGACGCGCGTGCCGGTCTCGCGCGCGAACTGGAAGATCGGGCGGAAGTTCTCCCAGTTGTCGAACGGCCAGTTCTTGCGGAAGCGGATCGCCTCGAGGAACGCGGCTTCGCCACACTGGCCCGCAAGAAACTTGTCGACCGCGGGCTGGTGTTTTTTCTGCAGGAGCTCGAGCGCGAGGACGAGCGGGCGCCCCGCCTCGTGAAGCCGCTTCACGAGCTTGAGGTAGACCTTCTGCGACTGCTTCGACGTGTGGTAGTCGCCGACGTAGACGACGTTCGCGCGCGCGGCAGCGCCGGCCAACTCGGCGAACGTGGAAACGTCGCGGTAGGTGCTGCATGCACGCGTGTGCGCGCCGCGATAGCGCTTGAGCTCGCCGGTGTCGTCGATCGTGGAGTCGTCGATGCGTCGCTTGTTCTCCTCCCAGATCTTGCGGTGGAGCGTGAGCAGCTCCTCGCGCGCGGTCCGCGGGCGCGCGACGCGCGGCGCAACACGCGACGCCGTCCGACGGGCAACGGGACTCGCAGTACGCGCGACTCGGGCGGCGCGTGCCATCAGGTTGGGGTAGCTCCCGCAGCGCCGGGGATCAGCAGGCGCTGCAGCACCTCGACGAGGCGCGACGCGAACTGTTCGGGCGTGCCCTCGGCGCCCTTGTTCAGGTATTTCGCCGGCGCGGTGAACTGAAGCACGCGCTTGAAGGTTTCGTCGCAGAGGGTCGACGTGAAAAAGAGGATGGGGGAGGGCGGAGCGCCCCACGCGCGCTCCGCGGCGCGGATCGCGATCGCGGTGTTGATGCCGTTGAGGATCGGCATGTTCACGTCGAGGATCACGAGCTGCGGCGCCTTTCCGGCGGCGAGGTATTGGTGGTGATGGACGAGCAGCTCCTCGCCATTCGCGGCGGCGATGACGTTGCGGGCGATGCCCTTCTCTCCGAGAAGGCGCACGAGCATCTTGCGGATGCCTTCGGTGTCCTCCGCGGCCATCACCGTTTCGAGCGCGGCATTGGCGGCGCCGGTTGCGGCGTCGCTCGGCACGGCGGCGAGGGGCTTTCCGCCATCCAGCAACAGATCGCAGAGCGAGCAGGAGACGGTGCGAACGTCCCCTTCCATGCCCAGCGATGGCTCGACGTTCAGGCCACAGGCCGGGCAGAAGACGCGGTTCTTTGCGACTCCCATCCAACCAAAAAAATAGCCGGAAATACGCCTGCTTGCAACGAAACCGGAAGGCCGCAATGACAGCGGATTCGCGAGTGTATTCAGCCTCCGGGCCGGGCTAGCCGCCCCTCGGCGGCAGCCGCGGGTCGTTGAACGGGTCGAATCCGCGGATCCCCGGACGCCCGATCCCCTCCGGTCCGAGCATCCCCATGACGGTCGAGAGCGACTTCAGGACGGCGTACACGGCCGAGATGACGAGTACCGCGAACGCGAGGATCCCGCCGAGGATGGCGATGCCCTTCGCGGCGCGCTCGCGGGCGTCCTTCGAGATCTGGAGGAGCGTCGGCGTGAGCTTGCCGCTGGCCTCGCCGTGTTTCAGGACGGCCGCGATGTCAGCCGGCAGGACGCCGCCCTTTGCGAGACCGTCGGCGAGTCCGCGCTCTTTCACGAACGGGATCGCGCCGAGCACGGCGTCTTCGACGATGCGATTGCCGGTCGCGCGGGCCGCCATCCGCAGGCTCTTCTCCATCTCGACGCCCGCGCCGATCGCGGCGCTCATCGCGCGCGCGAAACGCGCGAGCGAATTCGTCCGCGCGATCGTTCCGAACGCGGGCAACTCGAGAAGGATGCGGTCGCGGAGGCGTGGTCCCATCGCGGAGCCGAGCACGGGCACGACGATCACGCCGAAGAAGATCATGAACGCGAAGAAGATCGTCGGCGGCGCGATGGCGAGGAAGTAGCCGACGAGCCCTTTCGTCATCAAGATCGGGATCGTCATCACGTAGTTCGCGATCACGATCAGTGCGATGGGCTGCACCATCTTCTTCGCGATCTGGTCGCGCATCGCCTGCTTCTCCACGATGATCTCGACGAGCATCTTCATGTTGTCGGAGACGGTGCCGAGCGACTCGCCGACCTCGATCAGCGCGATGTGCAGCGGGTCGAAGAGGTATTCGTGGCGGCCGAACGCCTCGCCGAGCGTCGCGCCGTCCAGGAGGTCCGTGCGGATCTCGCGAATCACGCGCTGCATCGACTCCGAGAGCTCGGCCTTTTCGATGCGCGAGAGTGCGTCGTGGAAACCGACGCCGGCTTCCGAATAGCTCGCGAGGCTGCGATAAAAATCGATGAGCGATGCCTCGCGCAGTCCGGTGCGCCACGTGAACGTGACGCGATAGAAGCGGCGCTTGATCAGCGCGGCCGCGCCCGTGTCCTCGCCGCGCCACGGGTTTTCGTCGAGAGCGGCGGGACCGGTCTTCAAGCCGAGGATCGTGACGGCGGCCTGGCCGAGCGACTGCACGAGGCCCGTGAGGAATCCTGCGACCGTCGCCGCGATGCCGCCGGCGCCGCCCAGGCCGAACAGGCCGGCATTGCCGAAGACGGTTCCGCTCACGGCCGGCCGCGACGGGGGCTCGTCGACGATGTCCTCTTCGTCAGGCTCTTCGCCTCGCTTCGGGGGCACGGCCTATTATCTCCGCTCCATGACCCGGACCGCGGAAGAACACGAGGAGCAGATCCGGCGATGGCTCGCGAACCTCGACGACGAGCGCGACGGCATCGCGCTCTACGAAGGGCTCGCGAAGGCGGAGCGGGAGGAGAAACGCGCGAAATCCTTCCGCACGCTCGCCGAAGCCGAGCGAAAGCACGCCGCCATCTGGGAGAAGCGATTGGACGCGGCCGGCCGCTTGCCGGTGCCCGGTCCGGCGTCTCTGCGGATTCGCGCGATCATTGCGCTCGCGCGGATGTTCGGCACGCAGCGCGTGTTGCCGATGGTGATTCAGGCCGAGTCGGGCGACATGGACAAATACGCGCGCCAGCCCGGCATCGCGAAGACGCTGGTCGCCGAGGAGCGCGAGCATCGCACCGTACTCGAGGAGATGTCGGCGCCCGCGCCGCTCGAGGGCGCCGAGGTCATCGCGCAACGGGAGACGTGGAACAATTCCCAGCTCGGTTCGATCCGCGCGGCGATCTTCGGCGTGAACGACGGGCTCATCTCGAACACCGCCCTCATCCTCGGAGTGGCGGCGGCGGGCTCGGCGGACGCGAGCATCGTGACCGCCGGCGTCGCGGGCACGCTGGCGGGCGCGTTCTCGATGGCCGTCGGCGAATACACCTCCGTTGCGAGCCAGCGGGATCTGCTCGCCCGCCAGATCGAGATCGAGCGACGCGAGCTCCGCGACGCGCCCGAGGAGGAGCAGGCGGAGCTCGTGTTGATCCTGGAGAACAAGGGGCTCGCGCCGGAACAGGCGAAGGAGGTCGCGACCGCGATCTTCAAGGATCCCGAGAAGGCGCTCGACACGATGGTGCGTGAGGAGCTCGGGATCGACCCGAAAGACCTCGGTTCGCCGGTCGGCGCGGCAGTGCCGAGCTTCTTCGCGTTCATGATCGGCGCGATCTTGCCGCTCCTGCCGTTCGTGTTCCTCGCAGGCACCACGGCCGCCGTCGCCAGCGCGGTCATCGCGGGGACGGTGCTCGCGACCATCGGCGCCATTATCGGATTCCTCTCGGGAACCGGTGGAATTCGTTCGGCGATCCGCATGGTCGGTCTCGCCTCGATCGCCACGGGCGTGACCGTCGCCATCGGCCGGGCGATCGGCGTGACGCTCGGATGACCCTCGTGCGGTCGGTGTGCGGGATCCGTGCGGGGAACGGCCGCGCCGCCACCGCGGCGTCGCACTAGAATCGCGACGCGTGCCCGAGCTCGGCCGATATTCGCTGTTGAGACGCATCGGCGTCGGCGGAATGGCCGAGGTGTGGAAGGCCAAGATCCAGGGCGCGGCAGGTTTTGCGAAGACCGTCGCGATCAAGCGCGTGCTCATGGAGCACTCTGCCGAGAGCACGCTCTTCGATCAGCTCTTCATCCAGGAAGCGAAGCTCGCGGCGGAGCTTTCGCACCCGAACATCGTGGCCGTGCACGACTTCGGACAGACCGAATCCGGCGAGTATTTCATCGCGATGGAATACGTCTCGGGACGAAACCTCTCCGTGATCCTCCATCGCATGGAAGAGCGCGGCGTGAAGATGTCTCTCGAGTGGGCGCTCTACATCACGGCGGAGGCGTGCCGCGGCCTCGGATACGCGCACACGATGACCGACGAGTTCGGCAAGCCGCTGCACCTCGTCCATCGCGATGTTTCGCCGCAGAACATCCTGGTGTCGTGGCACGGCGACGTGAAGCTCACGGACTTCGGCATCGCGAAGGCGGCGAGCAGCCTCACGGCGACGGACGGCAATCGCGTGATGGGAAAGATTGCGTACATGAGCCCCGAGCACGCACGCGGGGAGAAGCTCGACCACCGCAGCGATCTCTTCGGGCTGGGGTTGGTCCTCTTCGAACAGCTCGCGGGTGACAAGCTCTTCCGGGGAAGTGCGCCGGAGCTCTACGGACAGGTCCTTCTCCACGCGGGGCTGCGCCCCGATCAGCTTGCCCGCGTTCCCGAAGCGTCGCACGCGGTGCTCAAGAAGGCGCTCGCGGCCGATCGCGAGCACCGGTTCCGCGACGCATCGGAGATGGAGGCGGCGCTGCTTGCGCCGCTCTCGCCCGGCGCGCTCGTGGACGTTCGGCGCATCATGTCGACGGTCATTCGCAACTACTTCGCGCCCGAGATCGAGGCGGAAGCGACCGGCGATCAGGCAGCGGAAGCTCCGTCGCGACAGGCTCCACTTTCGGCGCGAGCGTCGCGTCGCTCGGCATCTGCGCGGCGGCCGCTGCCTGATCGCCGGTCGCTTCC
>Ga0163152_10003800_pt1 | contig 19282 bp, 21 predicted proteins | sample OliLakLV19MP8IB2_FD_148635 | JGI IMG/M metagenome (GOLD analysis project Ga0163152, IMG submission 148635) | Freshwater microbial mat bacterial communities from Lake Vanda, McMurdo Dry Valleys, Antarctica - Oligotrophic Lake LV.19.MP8.IB-2 | ecosystem: Environmental > Aquatic > Freshwater >...
CCGTGCGCGCGCTGCTCGACCCGCAGCGCATCGTGCTCGCGGGGCCACTGGCGGGCACGGCGAGCTACGTCAGGGGCGTGCAGGCAAAGCTCAACGAGCGCGATGGGGGCGGGGGGAGCGAAGACGCGCCGCTGCTCTCGATGGCGTCGCATACCGCCGATTCCGCGGGCGCCTGGCTGGCGCTGACCGAGTTCGCATTCGGCAACACGCTCGACCTTGCAGTCCTCGCCAAGTGATGCGATGATTTTATGTACGTAAGCAAATAAATAGCCGGGCCGGCATCAGGGGCCGGCACCAGGAGGCAAGGCAATGGCAAAGCGTTCGGTATTCCGGCTGGCTCGCATGGCCGCGCTGCTCTGCAGTGCAGCGGCAATCGGCACGTTGTCGCAACCCGCGGGCGCGCAACCCTACCCGAGCAAGGCGATCACCATTGTCTCTCCCTATAGTGCGGGCGGTAATGCGGATCTCGCCGCGCGCACGATCGCGACCGTCGTCGCGAAAACGCTCGGCCAGCCCGTCGTCGTGGTGAACCGCACCGGCGCCGGCGGCATCGTCGGCTCGCAGTTCGTGGTGGATGCGCCGCCGGACGGCTACACGCTGCTGCTGGCGCGGGTCGGCTCGCAAGCCGTGGCGCCCGCCCTCGATCCCGCAACAACCTACAAATGGGACAGCTTCACTTTCCTCGGTATCCTCGAGACCGACCCTTATGTCTGCGTCGTGCAGGGCAAGTCGCCGATCAGGACCTTCCAGGACCTCATTGCTGCGGTGCGCGCGAAGCCCGGCAAAATGAGCTATGCCTCGACGGGCAACGCGGATGCCAGCGTCGTTTTCCCGGTCAAGATGTTCCTCAATTCCGGGCTCAAGGCGGATGCCGCTCTGAAAGTCCCCTACAAGGGCGCAGGCGACACGGTTGCCGCGGTGCTCGGGGGGCACGTGGACTTCGCATGCAATGGGATCTCGCCCTATACGGCGGGTATGAAGGCGGGCGACCTTCGCGGCCTCGTGGTCTCGACTCGGGCTCGTGTAGCCGAGGCGCCGGAGGTGCCCACCGCGCAGGAAGTCGGCATGGCCGACCTCGAGTCGGTGTCCGGCTGGAGCGCGCTGTTCGGGCCGCCGGGCCTCCCGAAGGACATCGTCGATCGCTGGGCGGCCACGCTTTCGGCAGCCAGGGACGATCCCGAATGGAATACGCTGGTCAAGCGGCGCGGTTCGATCCCCAGCGTGCTTTCGCCGGATGAGACGCGCCGCTTCGTCGAAGCGCAGTACAAGTCCTACCGGTCGCTTTCTCCACAGCTCTCGGTGAAGTAGCGGGCGCTCAGAACATCTCGAAATATTCGCGATGCTCCCACTCGCTGACTTCGAGGTTGAAGCGCGCGATTTCGGACTCCTTGATGCGGCAGTAGTAGTCGACGAACGCGCTGCCCAGGCCCTCCCTCAGGCAGGTGTCGGAGCGCAGCGCGGCGAGGGCATCGCTCAGCGTGGCGGGAAGCAACTCGGCCTTGGTTTCGTAAGGCGCGTCGGCCGAGGGACCCGGGTCGAGCTTCTTCGCCATGCCATCCAGCCCCGAGTAGATCTGCGAGGCGAAATACAGGTATGGATTGGCCGCCGGCTCGCCGACCCGGTTCTCGATGCGCGTGGCCGGGTCGCCGGGGCCGCCCAGCACCCGCAGCATCACGCCGCGATTGTCGCGACCCCAGATCACGCGGTCGGGCGCAAGCGAATTGGGCCGGTAGCGCTTGTAGCCGTTGATGGTCGGCGTCGAGAGGGCGCTCGCGCCGCGCGCATGGGCCAGCAGCCCGCCGAGGTAGTGCCGGCCGACCTCCGACAACTGCTCGCCCCCTTTGGCGGGGATGAACGCGTTCGCGCCATCCGGGATCCGCTTGAGCGACTGGTGCAGGTGCCAGCCGGAAGACATCACGTTGGGGATGCGCGGCCGGCACATGAACGTGCCGTGGTAGCCGTTGCGGCGCAGGACCTGTTTGGCCGCGCTGCGAAACAGGACCATCGCATCGGCTGCGTCGAGCGCGCCCTGGACGTCGAAGGTGAATTCGAACTGGCTCGGCCCGTATTCGCACTCGAAGGTCCGCAGCGGCAGGCCGAGCGGGGCAAGATTCTTGCGCAACAGCTCGGCGACCGGCTCGATCAGGTCGTAGCGGATCTCGGTCAAGTACTGGTAACCCTGCGAAAGCAACTCCACGTCGGGCGGCGCGCCGGGCAGGCCCGGCTGTCCCGCGTCCGAAGGCTGCAGGCGCGGATCCTTGATCCTGAAGACATGGAACTCGACTTCCAGCCCGCAGGCGAATTCGTGGCCGGTGTCCGCGAGCTTGCGCACGGCGTTGCCTAGAAGCGCGCGCGTCGAGAAGGGCACCGCCTTGCCGTTGCCGAAGTACGCGTCGCACAGCAGCCACCCGGTCTTCTCTACCCACGGCAGGACGCGGAAGGTCGTGGGATCGGCCACGATCAGGAAGTCGGCCGCGCCCTGCATCTCCGGCATGTCGAAGCCGCCGCCCTTGGTGAAGACGGGGAAGGCGGTCTTGTGCGAGGTGTCTTTCGCCAGCAGCGTGCTCGTGAGCGCTACGCCTTCATAGATCGCCCTCGCCGCTTCGGCCGCAGTGAGCGTCTTGCCGCGCAGCACGCCGTGCTGGTCCGCAAACGAGAATCGCACGACCTCGATGCCGCCCGACTGGAAGTCCTTGACGAGCCTCCTGGCGGCGGCGTGCTGGTCGTCCGTCCAGAGCGCGTGGCGATGGACGAAAGTATCGCCCTTGCTCACGCGGGTTCCTTCGCAAGGCGCGCCGAGGCCCAGTCCGAGCCCTGCCTGCGCTTGAGATCGGCCTCCTGCCAGTAGTCGTTCCAGGTGGCCGAAGGACCGATCCCGTCGATCGAGGGCGGCCCGGTGATCGCATCCGCCGCAGCCTCATCGAGGACCATGAGCGGCTTTTCGCCGGCGGTGTTCTTTTCGATCGCGTCCACGAGGATCTTGCGATACGCGATCACGCCCTTGTCGGTGGTGCCGAGGTGCTCGCGCGTGCGGTCCTGGATCGGGCCGGGCGATTCGACCGCCCACTGGTCGTGCACGTTGATGTCGTGTCCCATGCCGGTGTAGGTGGAGCTGCGCTGTTGGTCGGCATCGAACCCGTAGTGGTTCCACTTGCCGACGCGCGGCTTGTAGTCGGGCAGGGTGTACAACTGGAGACGCTGGTCGCGCATCTTCTGCTTGTCCACCGGGCCAGTGAAGCTGGTGAAGATCGCGTACCAGTAGCAGCTGCGATCGTCGATGGGCACATGCCATTGCGAGATCGTCATCTCGGCGCTCATCGGGATCACGAACGCCTGCGGGAACACGAGATTGGTGACGCGAACGTGCGTGCTGGCGGGGTTGAGCTTGCGCAACGCGATCAGGCGCAGGCCGTACGTGGTCTTCTCGACGCTGATCTCGGGCCGGTCGAATTCGCGCAGCACCTTGGTGATCGGCATGTCCGAATCTGCCGAAGTGCCGCGGAACTGCTTTCCGTACCCGCCGGTGGTGTCCTCGTCCTCGAAGAAGCGATGCAGGTAAGACGCGTGCGCCGGGTCGATGCCGACTTCGAGCGCCTGCAGCCAGTTGCATTCGAGGTAACCCTTGAACGCGAACGTGTGGGTATCGGGCGCGACGAAACAATCGAAAGCCGCAAACGCGGGTGCCGACGTGGTAAGAGATGCGTCTCCAAGCCACCCAAACAGGATGCCGCTTTTCTCAACCACCGGGTACGAGCGCTGCCGGATGCGCTGGAAAAGCTTGCTGCCTTCGGGTTCGGCGGGCGTCTGCAGGCACTGGCCGCGCACATCGAACAGCCAGCCATGGAACGCGCAGCGCAGTCCGCCGTCTTCGATGCGGGCATAGGCGAGGTCCGCGCCGCGATGCGGGCAGTCGCGGTCGAGCAGGCCATAGCGCCCGTTTTCGTCCCGGAAGAGCACGAGGTCCTGGCCGAGGAGCTTCACGGCCTTGAGCGGGCGCTTGCCTTCGAGTTCGTCGACGAGCGCGACGGGCTGCCAGTAGTTGCGCAGCAGCCGGCCCGCCGGCGTTGCGGCCCCGGTGCGGGTCATGAGCTCGTTCTGCTCGGCGCTGATCATGGCGATTCCTCTGCGATCACATTACGAACTTTACTGCATCCCGGGGCGCGAAAGCGTTTCGCAGGTTGACTCGGCACTCGGCGTTCGGCATCCTTCCGCGTCCAAGGACTCATAGCTAAAACAACGGGGAGTGGATATGAACGACAACAACTCGAAATCGGGGAAGGGACGCGAGACGGCGGTCAGCCGGCGCGGCTTCCTCAAAGCTGGCGCCGCGGTCGCGGGGATCGCCGGACTGCCTGCCGCATTTCCGGGAATCGCGCGCGCGCAGGGCGCGAAGATGAAGATCGGCCTGATGCTCCCGTATACCGGCACCTTCGCGCCGCTCGGCGTCGCGATCGAAAACGGCTTTCGCCTCGCGCTGCAGGAGTCGGGCGGCAAGTTCGGCGGACGCGAAGTCGAGTTCCTCAAGGTCGACGACGAATCCGAACCGTCGAAGGCCACCGACAACATCAACCGGCTGGTGACGCGCGACAAGGTCGACCTCGTGCTCGGTACGGTGCACTCGGGCGTGGCCGCGGGCATGATCCGTGTGACCAAGGAATCGGGCGTGCTCCACATCATCCCGAACGCGGGTTTCGGGCCGGCGGCGGGTGCGCTTTGCGCGCCGAACATTTTCCGCACTTCGTTTTCCAACTGGCAGTCGGGCTACGCCATGGGCGTGGTCCTGTCCAAGCGCCCCGCGGTCAAGAACGTGGTGACGATCGCGTGGCGTTATGCGGCCGGCGAGGAGTTCGTCAAGGGCTTCAAGGACGGCTACCTCAAGGGCGGCGGTAAGGTCGCCAAGGAGCTCTGGCTGCCTTTCCCGAACGTGGAATTCCAGGCCCAGCTCACCGAAATCGCCTCGATCAAGCCCGATGCGGTGTTCGCCTTCTTCGCCGGCGGCGGCGCGGCCAAGTTCCTCAAGGATTACGCGCAGGCCGGCCTCAGCAAGACCATCCCGCTGACCGGCTCGGGCTTCCTCACCGAAGGCGTGCTGGATGCGGTGGGCGGGGCGGCCGAAGGCGTGGAGACGACGCTGCACTATGGCGATGGCCTGGAGACGCCCAAGAACAAGGCTTTCAGGCTTGCCTACGCGAAGACCTTCAAGCTGCAGCCGGACGTCTACGCGGTCGCGGGTTACGACTCGGGACTCATGCTCGAAAGCGGCATGAAAGTGGTCAAGGGCGACTTTACGCGCAAGGCCGACCTGATCAAGGCCATGGAAGCGGCCAAGATCGACAGCCCGCGCGGCCCGATGCGCCTGTCCAAAGCGCACAACCCGATCCACGACCACTACCTGCGCAAGGTCGTGGGCAACGAGAACCGCGTTTCGGGGATCGCCATCAAGGCGCTCGACGACGATCCCGCGATGATGTCGGCGTGCAAGATGTAACGGGATTGGTCGATTTGAAGGGGGGAAAGTCTTGGAGCTAGCGACCTTCCTCATCCAACTCTTGAACGGCGTGCAGTACGGGCTGCTGCTGTTCCTCGTGTCCTCCGGGCTGACGCTGGTGTTCGGCATCATGGGCATCATCAACATCGCCCATGGCAGCTTCTACATGATCGGCGCCTACCTCGCGTGGTCGCTCACGGGCGCGATCGGCAATTTCTGGCTGGCCATTCCCGCCGGCATCGTCATCACGGTGCTGATCGGCATGCTGCTCGAGTGGCTGGTGATCCGCTGGCTCTACAACCGCGACCACCTTTACCAAGTGCTGCTCACCTACGGCCTCATCCTCGTGTTCGAGGAGTTGCGCAGCGTCCTGTGGGGTGACGACGTGCGCGGCGTGAACATCCCGCAGATCCTCGCCGCATCGATCCCGCTGACCGAGAACCAGTCTTACCCGGTCTACCGGCTCGCCATTTCGGCCGTGTGCCTGGTGGTGGCGGTGCTGATGTACTGGGTGATCCAGCGCACGCGGCTTGGCATGATGATCCGCGCAGGAGCGTCCAACCGCGAAATGGTGCAGTCGCTCGGCATCAACATCCACATCGTCTACCGTGTCGTGTTCGCCGCGGGCCTCACGCTGGCGGCGCTCGCCGGGATGATCGCCGCACCGGTGTCGGCCGTATTCCCCGGGATGGGCAACCACGTGCTGATCATCTGCTTCGTCGTGGTGGTGATCGGCGGCATGGGCTCGGTCAAGGGCGCGCTGATCGCTTCGCTGCTCATAGGTCTCGTCGACACTTTCGGCAAGGTGGTCACGCTGGAGATCGGCGGGGTGAAGCTGCTGCCCGAGCTTTCGAGCATGACGGTGTACGTGCTCATGGCCGCGATCCTGCTGTGGCGGCCCGAAGGGCTGTTCGGTAAACGCCTGTGAGCACTCCCGGCACCGCGGCCGTCAGCTCGTCGCGCGCGAACACGATCCTGCTCATGGTCGTGGTGATGGGCATCGCCGTGACGCCGTTTTTCGCCGAGAAGTTCTACGTCCAGTTCTTCGCCAAGCTCCTCATCATGGGGATCCTGGCGATGAGCCTCGACCTGCTCCTGGGGTACACGGGCCTCGTGTCGTTCGGCCACGCGGCGTTCTACGGCGCGGCGGCTTACACGCTCGCCATGCTGACGCCGCCCTTCCAGGCGGCCAATTTCTGGACATCCTTTCCGCTTGCAGTGGCCGTCTCCGCGCTCCTTGCACTGGTGATCGGCTTCTTTGTGGTGCGAATGCACGGCATTTATTTCATCATGGTGACGCTCGCGTTCGCGCAGATGCTGTACTTCCTCTTCCACGACACCAAGATCGCGGGCGGCAACGACGGCATCTACATCGACGTGCGGCCGGTGGCGAAGATCGGCGAGTGGCAGCCCTTCAACCTCGACAACTTCGTGCACATCTTCTATCTCGTGCTCGTGTTCTTCGTGCTCGTCTACATCCTGCTGCGCGTGATCCTCGCCTCGCCGTTCGGGCGTGTGCTGGTGGGCATCAAGGCCAACGAGGCGCGCATGCGCTCGCTGGGCTTTCCCACCTTCCGCTACAAGCTCGTGGCCTTCGTGATCGCGGGGGCGATCGCGGGGATCGCAGGCTATCTCTCGTCGATCCAGTTCGGCGTGGTCAACCCGGAGATGATGGGCTGGCACCTTTCGGGCGCAGTGATGATGATGGTGATCCTCGGCGGCATGGGCACGCTGACCGGGCCGATCATCGGCGCCGCGGTGTGGATGCTGCTCGAGCTCGGGTTACAGGGGCTGCCAAAGATCGGAGACGTGGACCTCGGCAAGCACTGGCAGCTCTGGATGGGCAGCTTCATCGTGCTCGCTTCGCTGCTGCTGCCCAACGGATTGCTTGGCCTCGGCGCTTCGCTGCTCCGAAAGATGAGGAAGCCCCGTGGCTGACGCCATCCTCGCCACGCAGGGGCTGACGCGTCACTTCGGCGGCCTTGCCGCGGTGAGCAACGTCACGCTCGATGCGCACATGGGCCAGCTGCACGCGGTGATCGGCCCGAACGGCGCGGGCAAGTCGACGCTCATCAACATGCTTTCGGGCGACCTGCCGCCTTCGAGCGGCAGTGTGTCGATCGGTGGCCGCGACGTGACGGGCCTCGCCGCGCACCAGATCTCGCGCATGGGCGTGGGGCGCAGCTACCAGAAGACCAATGTGTTCCTCGCGTTTACCGCGTTCGAGAATTGCCGCCTCGCCGCGCAATCGCGGCGCAAGACGTCGATGCAGTTCTTCCGACCGGCAGCGCGGCTGGCCGACGTGAATCGTGCGGCGGAAGTGGCCCTCGAGGCCGCGGGCCTCGCCGGCCGCATGGATGTGGTCGCCAGTGCGCTCTCGCACGGCGAGCAGCGCCAGCTCGAGATCGCGATGACCCTCGCCACGCAGCCCAAGCTCCTCCTGCTCGACGAGCCGCTCGCCGGCATGGGCGCCGAGGAATCGGCTTCGATGGTCGCTTTGCTCAAGAAACTGGTGCAGACCCACGCGATCCTGCTCGTCGAGCACGACATGGACGCCGTGTTCGCGCTCGCCGACCGGCTCACGGTGATGGTCAACGGGCAGGTGCTTGCGAGCGGATTGCCCGCTGAGATCCGGGCAAACGCCGAAGTGCAGGAAGCCTACCTTGGGGAATCCCATGATTGAGGGGAGCAACCTCATGGAAGGTCGCGCGCTGCACACCTATTACGGGTCCAGCCATATCCTGCATGGTGTCGATTTCGCCATCGGTCGCGGAGAGTCTGTCGGCCTCATGGGGCGCAATGGCATGGGCAAGAGCACGCTCCTCAAGACCATGCTCGGCCTCGTGCGCCCGCGCTCGGGCACGGTGAGCGTAAAGGGGGCCGATGTCACGGCGGCCGCGCCGCACGCAATCGCGCGCGCGGGGATCGCTTACGTGCCCGAGGGCCGCGGCATCTTCCCCAACCTCACGGTGCGCGAGAACCTGCTGATGGCCGCGCGCGCCGGCACCGACGGGCGGCGCGACTGGACTTTCGAGCGCGTGATGCAGACCTTTCCGCGCCTCGGCGAACGGCTGCAGCTCGGCGGCGCCGAGCTTTCGGGCGGCGAGCAGCAGATGCTCACCATCGGGCGGGCGCTGCTCACCAACCCGGACCTGCTGATCCTCGACGAGGCCACCGAGGGGCTCGCGCCGCTGATCGCCCGCGAGATCATGCGCATCGTCTCGACGGTCAAGGCCTCGGGCATCGCGACGGTGATCGTCGACAAGAATTTCCGCGCGGTCAACGCGATCACCGACCGAAACGTGATCCTCGTCAAGGGCGAGGTCGTCTACTCGGGCCCTGCGGCCGAGTTGCGCGCGCGTCCCGAAGTGCATTTGCGTTACCTCGGCGTTTGACCGGCCGGCCGATGCTGGCGCTGGCCGAGGTCAAGAAGTCTTTCGGGGAACGGCTGCTGTTTTCGGGCGTGAGCCTGGAGATGTCGGCGGGGGACTATGTGGCGATCCTTGGCGATTCGGGTTCGGGGAAGTCGACGCTGCTGAATGTGATCGCGGGCCTCGAGCCGGCGGATGGCGGCAGCATTCGGTTCGAAGGGCGGGAGCTGGTGGGGCTCGACGATGATGCGCTGACACTATTGCGACGCGACCACTTCGGCTTCGTATTCCAGGCCTTTCACGTGCTCCCGCACCTGACCGTGGCGCAGAACATCGCGCTGCCGCTCGCGTTGCGTCACGTGCCGCGCGCTGAGGCCACGCAGAGGGCGAATGCTGCAGTGGCTTCAGTCGGTCTTGCCGGGCGCGAGCAAAGCCTGCCGCGGGAGCTTTCGGGTGGTGAGCTTCAGCGCGTCGCGATTGCGCGTGCGCTGGTGGGCGATCCGAGGCTGGTGCTGGCCGACGAACCCACCGGCAACCTCGATCCGGACAATGCGAGGCAGGTGTTGGAGCTGTTTCGGGTGCAGGTGAAGGAGCAGGGCGCGGCCGCGATCCTGGTGACGCATTCGGAAGTTGCGGCGGCGACTGCGGATCGGAGATATCGGCTTACTAGGGATGGATTAAACCCGATGGAATAAGGCTTACTGGCTTGGGCAACTTGCGTTCCGGAATCGTGTCAGGTTCGGCCGCGACGGCCCGGTTTAGCCGATGCTACCCCGCCGGGTAGTGCCTCACGCGGCCTTCAGCGTCCGAATCCCGTCATAACGGCGTTGCCGGCCCAGATCCCAGAGATCGATCGCCTGCTGCATGCGAAGCCAGATCTCCGGACCATTGCCCAAGGCCTTCCCGAGACGCATCGCCATGTCCGGCGTGATGGTTCGCTTCTCGTTCAGGATTTCAGAGACGGTCAGCCTGGAAACGCCAATCCAGTCGGCGAACTCCTTCTGCGTCATCTTGAGTGACGGCAGGACATCTTCACGAAGGATCGCGCCAGGATGGGTAGGGCGGCGTTTCGGGTCTCGCAGTGACTTTGCAGCCATTAGCGATAATCCTCCAAATTCACGACAATCTCAGCCGGCGAAAGCTTCGTCCATTGTTCGCGTCAGCGCTGGGGCCGCTGCCCGCAACTTTGAGTCCTCGGTGACCAGCTTCCCCCCTAGCTGGCGCGCGACCGCAAGGAACCGGGCGTCATAGGCCGACACCCCGAATTCCCCGGCAATGCGCAAGGCGCTGGCATGCGGCAGGTTGCTCAGGCCCCGAACACGACGCTCCGCCTGGGCCATGAGCGACAACGCTTGATCCTGGTCGATGCTGCCCTTCCGTAGATAGGTGGCCAGGATGTTGGTGAACTCCACCAGCAGGAAAGCCTCGCTGCGCCACTCCGGGTCGCGTTTGTACAGAGCCTGCGCAAGCGGGGTTCGATCGCCTTTGATCAGTAAATAGGCGAGCACGTTGGTATCGACAATGACCACGATCGGCCGGCGGTTAGTCGCGGCCCGAAGAGATGGCTGCTTCTATTTTCGCGATCGTGAGCGGGCCGTGCTTTTTCAGGCTCACCGGCTTCGGAAGCTCCATTTTGGCATCCGGACCGGGTTCGGCCGCGATTCCGGCCTCCAGCAACTGGGCAACCGCGTCCTTGAGCCTCTGGTTGCGTTGCACCGCGCGGGTTTTCACCCGGCGCATCAGGTCGTCGGGAAGTTCGAGCGTGGTTTTCATATGCCCATTTTCCCATAAAAACATTTTCCCATCAACTATCCCGGGACTACAAAAGCCCACCCCGCAACCAACGCGACCCCAGCCGTATTAGTCAACAAGTTTTCGCCGGCGTAGTTTCGAAGTTTCGCGAATGGTTCATTGAATTCGACCATCTTCTCTGGGACCGCTAGGCGAGCTCCGAAGTTTCTCCAGCAGCTGCCGCCGCAGGTCCGGGCCAATTACTGTAACCGTGTACTCCGGCGCCACATTCGGTTGGGACAGTCGCATCAGCTCGGCGCAGTACGAAGCCGGCGGACCCGCCCGGCGTCAGTACCCGCCGCGATACCGGGGCTCATTCCAACGGTCCTGGCCCCAGCGGCCATCCTGATAATAGCCGCTCGGACGTTCCTGCCCCCAGCGTCCATCCTGATAATTGCCACTCGGACGCTCCTGGCTCCAACGTCCATCCTGGTAGTAGCCACTTCCGCGATCGTCGCGCCGTTGATAGCGTCCGTACTGTGAATTGGCGGGTCGCACCGAACTGATCTGGCCGGCCCAGGGTCCCAACGTCGGATAGGTACCCGGGTTGAATACCTGGCAGTTGCCACTGAAGTTGATGTCGATGCAGACCTCGACGGGCGATCCCTCGACCACCATCGACCGGGGGACATCGTTGAAATTGAATTGGCGGAAGTCCGCAGCCACACCGTCTATCCGGAGGGGCTGCCCGGCGAATCCTTCTCCCTCATAAAACGTGACCCCTGCCATTGCGCTGCTCGCAGCGACAGTGGCTGTCAAAAACAAAAGGCGTTGAGCGATCTTTTTCATGATTGCGTTTTCCTCCTACCGAATTAGAGACAAAGGATGCAATCGGTGCCATTGGGGTGGCAATAGGACGGTGCCCTTCACTGCTGTAGGCGATCCCTCACAGCGCAGCCTACGCAAGCCCTCCGGCCACGAGCGCGATCCCCGAAACAAACAGCACGACCAGCACGGCCTTCTCGAATTTCGCGTTGTCCAAGCGGTTGTAGAGGCGGTGGCCGATCCACGAACCGAGGATCGTGCCGGGCAGCGCGACGAGCACCAGCCTCCACAGTTCCGCCGTCAGGATCCCGGTCGCGACTTGCGCCACGAGCGCGAAGCACAGGATGGAGCCCGGAAACCAGTCCGCCCGCGAACGCGCCGATCAGCACCAGCAGCGAGGCGGACAGCATGTGCGGTGAGCTAGGTTCCCGGCGATCGAAACGGCTACCGTCCCTTGAAGACCGGCGGGCGCTTCTCCATGAACGCGGTGCGCCCTTCGCGATAGTCCTCGCTGTCGAAGCACCTGGCGTAGAGCGACTCGATCCTCGCCTTGTCCCACCTGGACGGGTCGCCGGCCAGCATGTCGATCGATTCGCGCGAACTGAAGATCGACAGCGGCGCGTTCCGCGCGATGGTCTGCGCCAGTTCGGTGACGGTTTGCTCGAGCGCGGCCGGCTCGACGATGCGGTTGATGAGCCCGGCGGCGAGCGCCTCGGCCGCGCTGAACTGGCGACCGGTGAACATGATCTCTTTGGCCACCGACGGCCCGACCAGCGCGACCAGGCGCTGCAGCCCGTCGAGCGCATAGGCCACGCCGAGCTTGGCCGCCGGCACGCCGAACTTGCTCTCGGGCGTCGCGATGCGCAGGTCCGCCAGCAGCGCGGTCGAGCAGCCGCCGCCGATGCAGTAGCCCTGGATCATGGCGATGATCGGCTTGCCCATGGCGCGCAGGGCGTTGCGCGCGTTGTCGGCGAAGGCGTGGAATTTCTCCTCGGCCTCTGCACTGTTGCGCGCGGTCTCGAATTCGCTGATGTCGGCGCCGGAGGCGAAAGCCTTGCCGCCGGCGCCGCTCAGCACCACCACGCGCACGTCGCCGTCCCGGCCGAAGGCCTCCGCGGCGGCCTGCATGCCGGCCCACATCTGCATCGAAATCGCGTTTCGCTTTTCAGGCTGATTGAACGTGATCCAGCCGATCCCGCCGCCGCTCTTCGCGAGGATCTTCGGGGTGGCGAGTTCGAGGGTCCGCGCGTTTTCGTTCACGTGTGCGTTCATGGGGTTTTCCATCGTGGGGATTCTAAGCCAGAACAAACGAACACCTCTGCCGTCAGCGGAATCACTCGGCTATCATCGCCGCATGAGACTTGCCACTTTCGCCCTCAGGACCAACCCGAACTACCCGCGCCTCGGCGTGCAGGTCGGCGGCAAGATGCTCGACCTCGCCCATTGCGCCCTTTCGGTGCAGACGATGAAGCAGCTCCTGGTGAGCGGCCGGGAGGGGATGGACGAAGTTCGGCGGCACATGGACAAGCCCAAGGCAGGGGCGCTGCGCGCCTACGACGAGATCAACTTCCTGCCGCCGATCCCGGATTCGGACAAGTTCCTCTGCGTCGGCAAGAATTACCGCGCGCACCTCGAGGAGCTCAAGCGCACCGACCTCATCAAGGAGATGCCGGGCGAGCCCACGGGTTTCGTGAAGCTCAACTCCTGCCTCGTCGGCCACGACGCCGAAGTCGAGCGCCCCCCGACCGTGACGCACCTCGACTACGAGCCCGAGATGGTGTTCGTGATCGGCAAGCCTGTTTTCAGGGGGAAGAAAGCCGAAGCGTTCGACTGCGTGGCCGGCATCACGATCCTCAATGACCTGACCTGCCGCGACACGCAGAAGCGCGAAGTCGCGTCAGGCTCCCGCTTCTGGACGGCCAAGAACGCGCCGGGCTTCGGGCCGCTCGGGCCTTTCATCATCACCATGGACGAAGTGCCCGACCCGTACGACATCTGGGTCACCTGCAGCGTGAACGGCGAGCAGCGGATGCGCGTGAACACCTGCGACCAGATCTGGAAGCTGCCGGACATCATCGAGCACTTCTCGCGCTTGCTGCCCCTCGAACCGGGCGACCTGTTCTCGACCGGCGCCCCCGGCGGCGTCGCCGTAGGCAAGCCGAACGCCGAGGCGCTCTTCCTCAATCCCGGCGACGTCGTCGAGTGCGCTTTCGAAAAGCCCGCGATGACCCTGCGCACGAAAATCATTGCGCCAAAATAAATGGGGTCAGAGTCGACTTTCCCTGGAAACAGTCAAGACGCGTTGGACTTCGCGGAAAGTCGACTCTGACCCCATTTATTTAACGGAGGTTGCATGAGCACCATCACGCGCGGCGATCCGCCCGGACTCAAGAACGTCCGCAAGACCGTCTATCACCACTCCATGCGCGTCTACTCCCTCTTGCGCGCGATGACCTCCATGCCGACCCGGTAGCGCTCGCTGATCCCGTAGCGCAACGGCTCGAAGCCGGTCTCGGCCAGGAGCGCGTAGAGCCGGGACTTGCCGAAGTTGTGGTAGTGCTCGAGTTCCGCCCAGTATGGATTCAGGTTCATCGAATTCAGCAAAGACCAGGCCATGCTGTCCAGGTTGGGCATCGACAGCAGCAGCACCCCGTCGGGTGCGAGCAGGCCGCGGGCCGCCGCGAGGCTGGCTTTCGGGTAGGGCATGTGCTCGAGCACGTCGCACAGGCTGACGACGCTGAAGCGCGACGGATGCGCGAAGGCGGCCAGGTCGACCTGGTGCGCCTCGATACCCAGGCTGCGCAGGATCTCGACGTTCTCCCCGCGCAAGTCGATGCCGCATGGGGAGAAGCCGTACTCGCCGGCCGCGAACAGCAGCGCGCCGCTGCCGAAGCCGACATCGCACCAGTCCCCGCGGTCGGCATAGGGCAGCACCTTGTCGATCATGCGCCCCGCGATGGAACGCTGATCCTCGAACGCGGCGCCCACCTTCTGGCTCTCCTGCGTGCCGCTGAAAACGACCGCCAGCGCTTCTTTGGAGAAATAGCCCTCGGTGTAGGAGTGTCCGCACGCCCCGCATTCGAGCCACGTCATTTCGGGCGAGAGGACGTCCTTGTAGAGCGCGTGCTTCGAGCAATCGACCGTGGTCCTGGCCCGGACCGCCTTGTCCTCGCACAGGGGGCATCCGGCGTACGGGATTCTGGGGAGCATGCCTCAGCCGGTATTGAGGGCGCCGCCGCCGTCGACGAGCAGGGACACGCCGGTAATGAATGCGGCTTCGTCGGAGGCGAGGAACAGCGCCGCGTTCGCCACGTCCCACGCGGTGCCCATCTTGTGGCGCAGCGGCACTCTTAAATCGCGGGCCGCGGCCACCTCGGCGCGGCTCTTGCCCGTGGCCCGGGCGCGGGTGTCCACCGCCATCGGCGTATCCATGAGACCGGGCAGGATCACGTTGGCGCGCACGCCGTACTCGGCATTCTGGATCGCCACCTGCTCGGTGTAGGCGATCATCGCCGCCTTGGTCGCCTTGTAAGCGACCAACGGATACTTCTCCACCGCGGCCAGCGACGAGATCATCAGGATGCAGCCCGAGCGCTGCTCGCGCATGATCGGGATCACGTGCTTGCAGGCCATGACCGCGCCGCGCAGGTTGATCGCGGTGACGCGGTCGAAGGCCTCCTCGGTGATCTCCGTGGGCGAGGCATCGCCGCCGGCAATGCTCACGCCGACGTTGTAGTGGAGGATGTCGATGCGGCCCCAGCGGGCCCTGGCCGCGGCGATCGCGGCCGCAAGCGACGCCTCCCGGGTCACGTCGGCCTCGAAGGCGAAGCAGTCGGTGCCCGGCCCCGCCAGCGAAACGGTCTCCCCGGCGGAGGCGAGGTCGCGGTCGACCGCCATGACCTTTGCGCCCTCCTGGGCGAAGCGCAGGACCGTGGCGCGGCCGTTGCCCATCCCGGTGCCCGGGCCCTGGCCCGCGCCGATGACGATGGCTGTTTTTCCTTCCAGACGCATGGTTGGCTCCTCGTAGCAATCGAGTTTACAGGGCCGCCGGAATCCGCGGCCGGGTGACTTTTCTCCTCGAAATCCGGCGCCGGCCCCCCATCCTGTCCGTATTGCAGGTCGGGCGCGTAGTCGATAACGGTAAATCCGGAGAAACCATCCCTACAGCATCTGTGTTCGGTAACCGACAGCCAGCGGCAAGATCCGCAGGCACACTGCAGTCATATTAAGTGACCTGACTGTTCAGGACACAAAAGCACACCAAGGAGAATCAATCGTGGCTAACCTCATCGGAGCGGGACTTTTGGGATTACCGGTTTTTGTAATGGGCGGGCTGCTCGCCCTCTCGCTGGTGGTCTGAACCAGAGTTCCTTGCTACCCGGAAAGGCCGCTTCGCCCGAAGCGGCCTTTTTTTTGACCTGACTGGGACAGGGCTTGGCAACATTTTGGCATGGACCCCGCTACTGGCGGGGACTCGAACCAAAAATTGGCAGCATTAGCTGAATAGAGAACCGGCGGGGACAGACCCGCCGGGTTGGCGCTACGATTGGGCATCCAGCCGAAATGGGACCCAGAATGCGCACCATCCTCAGTAATGCCACGGTCATCGACTGCGTCAACCCGGCGCCGGTCCCGAACGCCACCGTGGTCATCGACGAGGGCAAGATCACCGAGATTCTTACAACGGGTCAGCCAGGCGGCAAGGGCGATGCCGGGGCCGCCGAGACCATCGACCTGGGCGGCGCATACCTGATCCCGGGGCTGTGGGACGTGCATATCCACCCGGATTACTTCCCAACGCTCGCCGACATGCCGATCGCCGACCAGGTCACCCTGTTTGGCCACAAGATGACGCAGGCCCTGCTCGAATCGGGCATTGTCGGCATGCGCTGCGCCGGCACCCATCACTACATGGACGTGGCGTGGAAGCGCGCCTACGACTCGGGACAGCACATCGGCCCGCGCCTCTTCGCAAGCGGCCATTTCATCACCACGACCGGCGGGCATTTCCTAACCTCGGGCCATGCGATCGAGGTCGACGGCCCGTACGGCTACGTGAAGGCGATCCGCGAGCAGATCAAGAACGGCGTCGACCACATCAAGCTCAACCTCTCCGGGGGCATCATGGGCCCGGCGTGGGACCTGCATAAACATTCCTTCCTGCTCGAGGACGAACTCAAGGCCGCCTTCGATATCTGCAAGAAGCGCGATTTCAAGGTCATGGCGCATGCCACCAACCCGGAGTCGGTCAAGGCGGCGATCAGGCTCGGCGCCCACACCATCGAGCACGGCTATATTCTGGATGACGAGTGCATCGAGCTCTTCCTCGAGCACGACACCTGGTTCGTGCCGACGCTCGCGATCAGCCACCTCACGCCCACGCAGGCGACCAACGAGTGGGAGAGCGCGTGGACCAGGCAGCGCAACCTCGCGCATTCCCTGTGCTGCCGCGCCGATGCGGCCAGCGACGTGCACATGAGCGGCTTCCAGAAGGCGCTCAAGGCCGGCGTGAAGATGGCGGTGGGCTCGGACATCCGCCCGCTCAAGGACGCCGCGCTGCTGGAGATGGGCCTCTGGGCGCGCGACGGCGCCACGCCCTGGCAGATCCTCGTCGCAGCGACCAGGAGCGGCGCCGAGGTCTGCGGCGTGGGCGACGAAATGGGCACCATCGAGGTCGGCAAGCGCGCCGACCTCATCGTGGTGGAAAAGAATCCCCTGGAGAACATCAACAACGTGCGCAAGCTCCAGCTCGTGTTCAAGGACGGCAAGGTGGTCTCGGACAAGCGCAAGCCGTCGAAATCCACAGGCATGCGGCGCTGATGCGCGTCGCCGTGGTCGGCGCCGGCATCATCGGCGCCTGCATCTCGCTCGCGCTTGCGAAGCGCGGCGCCGAAGTCACCCTCATCGACCGCGACGAGCCCGGCCGCGGCTGCAGCTACGGCAATTCGGGGGCGATCAGCGCGGGATCGGTCGCACCGGTTGCAATGCCCGGCGTGCTCGCGTCGGTGCCGAAGATGCTGCTCGATGACGAGAGCCCGCTGTTCCTTCCGCTCGGTTACCTGCCACGGGCATTGCCCTGGCTGATGCAATTCGTTGCGTCAGCCGCGCCCGCGCGCGTGGAGGCTTCGGCCAAGGCGCTCGACGGGTTCCATCGCGGGGCGGTAGAAAAGCACGTTGCGATGGCCGCCGAAGTCGGCGTGCCGGAGCTGATCCTGCAGCGCGGGCATCTCCATCTCTATCCCGACGAGGCGGCGCTGGCCAAGGACGCCGGCGGCTGGCGGATGCGCGAGGCCTACGGCTACAAGTGGGAACGACTCGATCGTGACGGCATCCTCGCGCTCGAGCCGAACGTCGGCGAGCGCTACCGCATCGGGGTGTATCTCGCCGACCACGCGACGATCCTCAATCCCTTGCGCTATGTGCAGGCGATCGTGAAGGCGTTCGTATCGCACGGCGGATCGGTGCAGCGGGCGATTGTGTATTCGATGCAAGCGCGGGCGGGGGGCGGCTGGGATCTGACCGCCGGCAACTCTTCCGGCACTTTCGATCACATCGTCGTTGCAGCGGGGGCGTGGTCGACGCGGCTGCTTGCTCCACTCGGCGTGCGCGTGTCGCTCGAAAGCCAGCGCGGCTACCACGCGCAGTTCCCCGGCGCCTCCGGCCTCGTCTCGCGCACCGTGATCCTCGCCGACAAGAAGATCTTCGTGACGCCGATGGAAGAAGGGCTGCGCTGCGGCGGCACGGTGGAAATCGCCGGGCTCGACCGTCCGCCGGACCCGCGACGCGGGGCGGTGCTCGAAAAGATCGTGCGGGAGAATTTCCCCGGCCTCGACGGCGTCAAGCCGAGCACCTGGATGGGCCATCGCCCCTGCATGCCCGATTCGGTGCCGGTCGTTGGCAAGGTGGAGGACAAGCCCGGCTTATGGATCGCTATCGGCCACGGTCACCTGGGCATGACCGATTCGATCAGCACTTCGGAGCGCATTGCCGGCGTATTGATGCCGGCGGGCTGAAGCGGCGTGTTAATTTCGGCATTGATTTAGTCTACGCGAACCTGCCAAGGAGACTTCATGCGAATCACCGTGATGCTGCGCGCCGTATTGGCCGCCTCGATGCTGTGCTCGGCGCCTGCAATTTCCCATGCGCAGGGCTGGCCCGCCAAGCCCGTGCGCTTCGTAGTGCCTTTCCCCGCGGGCGGCTCGACCGACGTGGTCGGCCGCATCCTCGCCGAACACTTGCGTCAAGGCCTCGGCCAAACCTTCGTGATCGACAACCGCGCCGGCGCGGGAGGAACGGTGGGCTCGGATGTCGTCGCGAAATCCGCGCCCGACGGCTACACGGTGCTCATCGGCACGAGCAGCACGCACGCGATCGCGTCCGGCCTTTACGGAAGCAAGCTCCCGTATGACCAGGTCAAGGATTTTGCGCCGGTCACGCTGCTGGGTTCGGCGACGATCCTGCTCGTCGTCCATCCTTCGGTGGCGGCCAAGAGCGTGCCCGAGCTGATCGCGCTCGCAAAGGCCAAGCCCAACTCGCTCAACTTCGCATCCTCCGGCAACGGCGGGGTCTCGCACCTCACCGGCGAGTACTTCAAGTCGCTCGCCGGCATCCAGATGCAGCACGTGCCCTACAAGGGCGACACGCCGATGATCACCGACCTCGTCGCGGGGCGCGTGTCGCTGGCTTTCGGCACTGCAGTCGCCTTTCTCCCGCACGTGCAGAAGAATGCGCTGCATGCACTTGCCGTTACGAATGCAAAGCCCTCGCCGGTCGCGCCGAACCTGCCGACGGTCGCGCAGACACTGCCGGGATTCGAGGCGCTGCAGTGGTTCGGCATCCTCATGCCGGCCGGGACGCCGCCCGAGAT
>Ga0163152_10003804_pt1 | contig 19267 bp, 19 predicted proteins | sample OliLakLV19MP8IB2_FD_148635 | JGI IMG/M metagenome (GOLD analysis project Ga0163152, IMG submission 148635) | Freshwater microbial mat bacterial communities from Lake Vanda, McMurdo Dry Valleys, Antarctica - Oligotrophic Lake LV.19.MP8.IB-2 | ecosystem: Environmental > Aquatic > Freshwater >...
GCTCTGCTATCTGATCGAAGGATGAAATGCAATCAGCACTCGCCCGCAAGACAAGACCCATGCGCGATCTACCCGTCGACGTAGTCGAGTATTACCTGGGGGTGTGGGCGCGGTGGATGCGTGCCTCCCACGATCAGCGCGGCTATGGCAAGGGCCGGTTCGGAATGCGCGGCGCAACTACGTTCGACGACATGTGTGCGCAGGTAGACGTCTCAAGCGCCAGGGCAACTGATACGGCGATCCTGGATCTACCGCGCATCGAACGCGACGCGGTCAACCATGCCTACCTGCAATCGTTCTGGCGTGTCGATTCAGGCGTCCGCTTCGAGGATGCCTACGACAGGGCTATCAAACAACTGTCCGTTTCGATGGCGGCAAAGGGGCTGCAGTGATGCTGCTTTGCTTTTCAAGCAAAGGCGAAAGCAAAGGCGAAAGCAAAGGCGAAAGCAAAGGATCAGGCGCTAAATGATGTTGACGTCCCCTTGCCGGGTATGTCAGAATCCGGTCTGACAGGTTTAGGAATCTTATACCCTGCGGAAACGTAACGCCTCGGCTAACCCCCGGGGCGTTTTCATTCGGCGCTCCAGAAAGGGCCGTTGTGGTCGACCAATCCATCCGAAATCGCATCTGCGAACTGCTCGCTAGCGGTGTCAGCATGCGGGAGATCTGCCGCATGCAGGGCATGCCGGGCAGGCGCAGCGTAGAGCGGGAGATGAAGGCAGACCCGGCGTTCCGCGAGCAGCACGACGACGCGCGAGTAGATCAGGCGTCGCACTACTTCGATCAGTGCATCGAGATCGCGGACTCGTGCACCGATCCGGCAAAGGCGCGCGTACAGATCGACGCGCGCAAGTGGGTTCTCGGCAGAATGTCACCCGATAAATATGGCGACAAAATGGAGCACGAGCACAAGGGCGCGGTTGTCCTGCAGCTGAGTCAAGTAGACGAGAAGCTGTAACGGTGCATCTGACAGCGAAGCAAAACGAGGCGCAGCACATTCTTGCCGGCGACGCTACTCACGTCATGCTTTTGGGCGGCGCTCGATCCGGCAAGACGTTCCTGTTGATCCGAAATATCGTGATACGCGCCCTCAAAGCGCCAAGAAGCCGCCATGCGGTACTGCGGTTCCGCTTCAATCACGTGAAGGGCTCGATCGTGCAGGACACGTTCCCAAAAGTCATGCAAACGGCATTCCCAGGCATCAAATACCGCATGGACAGGACAGATTGGTTTGCCGAGCTCGAAAACGGCTCACAGATCTGGTTCGGCGGTCTGGACGACAAGGAGCGCACCGAGAAAATACTCGGTCAGGAATTCGCAACGATCTATCTGAACGAGTGCTCGCAGATCCCGCAGGGCTCGCGCGATTTAGCCGTAACGCGACTCGCGCAAAGCATCGACCAGGCGCTACCAGGCCGCGCCGCCGAAAAGCTCAAGCCTCGCATGTACTACGACGCGAACCCGCCGAGCAAATCGCATTGGACGTATCGGCTATTCGTCGAAAAGCGCGACCCGGAGACGAGGCGCCCGCTCGCGCAAGCGAGCGACTATGCTTGGTTCCTGATTAATCCTGCCGACAACGTCGAGAACCTGCCGCCGGGCTACATCGGGACGCTGCAAGGGCTCTCTCCTCGGCTGCAGAAGCGATTTTTGCGGGGCGAGTTCGCCGACGCTACACCGAATGCACTATTCGCCGACGAGACGATCGACAAGTGGCGCGTACTCGACGGCGAGGTGCCCGCGTTCGTGCGCGTTGTTGTGGCCGTCGACCCGTCCGGGTCCGACGACGTAGACAACGCCGACAACGATGCAATCGGCATCATCGTTGCCGCGCTCGGGACCGACGGCAACGCCTACGTGCTCGAAGATTGCACAGTCAAGGCCGGTCCCAAAACCTGGGGCGCGGTTGCGACCAGCGCATACGATCGGCACGATGCCGATGTAATCGTCGGCGAGGTCAATTACGGCGGGGCAATGGTAAAGCAAACAATACAGGTTGCGCGGCCGCGTACGCCATTCAAGTCCGTGCAGGCTAGCAGAGGGAAGGCCGTGCGCGCAGAGCCTATCTCAGCTCTCTACGAGGCCGGCAAAGTGCGCCACGTCGGGCTGTTTGCCGAGCTCGAAGACGAATTGACCGCGTTTTCGACTTTCGGCTACCTGGGTACCCAATCGCCGAACAGGGCGGATGCGCTGATATGGGCAATCTCGGAGCTATTCCCGGGGCTTGTGAAAGAGCCAAAAAAGAAGCAGGAAGCGCCGCGCGATGAGTTCGGGATGATGGTTGGCCAAGGCTCATGGATGTCATAATCGATGGCATGAATGGCATGAATGGCATGATCTCCGGCGAGCGCAGCAACGGGCCAGCGACGCTGATCGTATGCGACAGCTTTGTTGTCGCGCCGCGCTTTCGCGATCGATTCCGCGAGATTATCAACGTGTACGTCGATCCTGAGCACCGGCGCAAAGGGCACGCTACCGCATTGCTCGAATCTGTTTGTCGGGAAGCCGATTGCGAGCAGACCGTACTGATGATCGAGTGCCGGCCGGTCGAGGACAATATCCTTCTATCGGATCTGATGTGCTTTTATGAGCAATTCGGGTTCTCGACTATCCAGTCGGATCCGCTGCTGATGGCACGGCCGTTCGTTCCAATTAAACATTGAAGGGTTTTATATGCAAGACTCGCCTTCAGACGATAACGACGCGAAGGAGGGTGAGGCCACGTCCGACGAGGATATCCTGGCGGAGGCCAAGGATTTTCTGACGCTTTGCACTGATTTCGAAAGCGAGAACCGCGTTGACGCGCTCGACGATCTCGAATTTCTAACCGGCAATCAGTGGGACAGCGCTGACAAGGTTAACCGCCAGGCCGAAGGTCGCCCGTGCTTGACCGTGAACAAGCTCGTTACTTTCCTGCACCAGGTTACGAACCAACAGCGGCAAAACAAGCCGGGCATCAAAGTTCATCCGGTCGACGACGGCGCAGACATCGACACGGCAGAGGTCGAGCAGGGAATGATTCGTCATATCGAGTACGCCTCGAATGCGGATGTCGCCTACGATACCGCGGTCAATTGCGCTGCAGCCTGCGGGTTCGGATATTTCCGTTTAATCACCGAATATTGCGACGAAACAAGCTTCGACCAGGACATCCGGTTTAAGCGCATTCGTAACCCGTTTACGGTCTACTGCGACCCGTTCGCAGGGGAACCGGACGGCAGCGACCAGATGCGCTGCATGTTGACCGAGCAGATCGAGCGCAAGGCATTTATCCGGCAGTACGGCGAAGAGGCCGCCGGAAGCAACGATATTTCAACCGGGACCGGCGATACGGTTTCGTGGACGTGCACAGAGACTGTGCGCGTTGCCGAGTACTACCGCATCGAGATGAGTAAGGCGACGCTCTACCGCCTGCCGGACGGATCGACGACGTTCGATCTACCGTCCGGCATTTCGGCGGATATGCTGCAGTCGCGCCAGAGCGCCAAGCGAAAAGTCATGTGGTACAAAATGACGGGAGCAAAAATCCTCGAACGCGCCGAGATTCCGTGCCGATGGATTCCCGTTTTTCCGGTCTACGGAGACGAGTGGGACATCGACGGCAAGATCCGGCGTAGCGGTGTCGTGCGGTACGCGAAAGACCCGCAGAAAACATATAATTTCTGGATCACTGCAGCAACCGAACAAGTCGCGCTAATCCCGCGCGCGCCGTTCATTGGCGCGGAAGGGCAGTTCGAGGGCTATGAATTAGACTGGCAGCAGGCGAACCGTCGCACGTTCCCGTACTTGCAATATAAGCCGGTCACGATCGAGGGAACGCTAGCGCCTGCGCCGCAGCGGCAGCCGATGGCCGACATCCCCTCCGGGATGATGAACATGGCCATGCACGCCTCCGACAACATCAAAGCAACTACTGGATTGTTCGACAGCTCGCTCGGCGCCCGCGGCAATGCCACCAGTGGCATTCAGGAGCGCTCGCAACAGATGCAGGGCGACGTTGCGAACTTTCACTACTCGGACAATCTCGCGCGCTCTATACGGCATGCGGGGCGGTGCATCCTCGCCATGATCCCTCGCGTATACGATACCTCGCGCGTAGTCAGCATCATGGGCGACGACGAAAAGGTCGATCATGCGCAGATCAATCAGCCGATGCAAATGCCGGAGGTCGATGAGCGGACCGGCGCTATCAAACGCGTCTTGAACGACCTGACGCGCGGCAAGTACGACGTTACGGTATCCGTCGGCCCGAGTTACAGCACGAAGCGCCAGGAGGCCGTAGAGGGCATGCTGCAGATGGCTCAGAGCTACCCGAAAGCCATGGACGTTGCTGGCGATTTGATCGTGCGCAATATGGATTGGCCGCAGGCCGAGGAAATGGCCGAGCGACTGAAGCGCACGATACCGGCGCAAATCACGCAGGACGAGGAAAAGAATCCGGTTCCTCCGCAGATCCAGCAGCAGATGGATCAGCAGATGCAGGTTATCCAAGCGCTGCAAGGCCACGCGCAAGCGCAGGAGCAGGCGCTAGACGACAAGCAGGCCGAGCTCGACCTGAAACGGTACGAGATCGACAGCAAGGAGCGCATCGCGCAGGAGGGTAATGCGGTATCCGTGGTGCTGGAGCAAATGAAACTGATGCTCACTCCGTTCGAGGAACTCGGCGGCAGGATTCAGCAAATCGAGGCCGCGCTGAGCAACATTGCAGATCACGTTGTCCCTGCCGTCGATCAACTCTCTGCGCAGCAACAGATGCCGACCCAACAACAACCGCCAGCAGGCGGTTTTTTCCCGCCTGAAGGAATGTAAATGCCATTTATTAATTATCCGTTGCCATTAAATTTGTCAACCGGTCCTTTTTTCGCGGCGCAAGGTTCTCTTGTTACGGTTACGCCGGGTACGAATGCGAACGTAACGGTTGAATACACGTTGTCGAAGCAGAGCGCGGTTATTAATAATCAGGCGGAGTGGATTGCTTGGCCAAGCGGGGTTGTTATCGCGCCCGCGTCCAACATTGTCGAGACCGAAATGTACGTGCGTGCAACCAGCGCTACTGCTGCGTCCGTGCTCAGAATCGATATTCCTCCTTCAATTGCCTTGCCACCGGACCTTGTGTCGGCGTGGAGCAATGTTCTTTACCTGACCGTCTAAAAGGAATTTATAGCATGCCATTGACACCTTGGAAGGGCACGGCGGGAGCGGCAAACGTCTATATGCAGTCGCTCATATACGGAGAAAATCAATCGCTGGGGCTACTGGAGGTTACCGGGCCGGGCACCTACGCGAGTGGGTCGGCAGTAACTACAGCAGTAGATATTACTTTGGCATTGCTCGGCGGTAATGCAGGAAATAAGCTATACGGTATTTCGATCTTTAACGGCAGCGGTTCTGCTTTTACGGCCTGCACAATCAAAGACGGTACGACCATTCTTGATTTCCTCACGCTTGGCATGACGACCTTAGCTACCGGATCGTTTGCAACCTGGACTCCACCGGGTGGCGTGCTCGAATCCAAAAACGGATCGTGGAAGCTCAACATCACGTGCGCCGGCACAATGGCTAGCATCAAATACGGCGCGCTGATCGCGGATTAATAAATATGCCCTGGAACTATAATCTCAGTTATTCCAAAATCGGTCGCGGCCCTAAAATCGTCTATTACGCTAACGGACTAGCGGTCAATCGAGGCGACCTTGTATTGCCAGCGCAGCTGCTCAACGGAACCAACACCGGCACGCCCGGCGACGGCACGGCGATCAGCGCTTATCACTGCATCAACGGTGGCGTATTGGGTGCCGAGCCGGGTTCTAATTGGCCGGGAGCAGCAGAGGATGCGACGCCTACTTGCGGGACTGTCGTTTTTCGCTCAAAAAACCTGATCCATATTGATTTTAGCGCGCTCGCAGATGGTTCCGGCTCGCAGGGCAGCCCAAGAAGCATTCAGGTAGGCGCAGTAAACGGCCGCGTGTGCGTTATTCGCCGGGGCACCAGTAGAATCGCGGCATTGACCGGATCGTCGGGTAACCCAGGGCAATTTACTACCGGTTGGGTTACGTGGTATGCGACCACTGATGCAGAGGTTTCGGCGCAGGCTCCTACCGTCGTGGTCAGCGTTTCCAACACGCGCAACGTTGTAGTCGATGGCATTCGCTCGACTGGACAAAGCGCGGCGGCAAGCTACACGAATGGCATGTCCATAACCCAAACCGCAGCTGACTGTACCGGGGTTTGCCTTCGGCGTAATGAATTAATCGGTGGTCCAGTGCAAGATTCAGCCAACAACAACGGCATCGCGATTTTCGGCACTGGCGCAACCGTGGATATGGGCGACAACGCGATTACGCTCGAAGACAATACCATTACAAACTGGGGCGGTTATGGCATCGGCATGGAGGAAATTCGCACGAAGCTGAACGGCGCGCGCTCGGTTCATATTTGGGGTAACAGAATTACAGATTGCGGTTTCCGCAAAGTTTCTTGGGGAATCGGGGTGTATCCGGAATACGTTCAGTCAAACGGGTCGCAAAACATATTCAGCAAAGTTTCCGGAACAGTGTACTCGCGCACCGATGCCAGGTTAGTGCTGAGGGCTGGCTGGGATGGCGCTGACGGTCGATTCCTTCCGCAAACGGCCGGATTACAAAGTACCCCCGGCGCGTTTGAATGGGGCGTTGTTCCAGGCTCGCCGAATACCATTTACATTAATTTGAATGTCGACACCGGGGCGACGCTAACCGGTCTTGCGCTGGTGTTTATGTCGTATACCTACGCAGATGGAATCCTTGCGGAAAATAATACTGTAATTCGACAATACGGAAATGTAGATTCAAGCGGCATCGGATTCGACAATCAGACAGCCGGGTGCACGGCGCGCAACAACGTAACGCTTAATTGCTCGGGCGAAGGCTACGTGTCGAATAAGGGCAGCAACAATGTGTTTTACGGCAACGTCAGCAGCGGCGATTGCGTAGTGTTTACGACGCGACCAGCAATAAACGTTAATGCTGGCAATCTTTGCAAAATCTATAACAATACAATTCTTAACAGCAACGGCCTTGGCATCGGCGGTTCTAGTCTGTTTGATCCGATGGACGTACGCAACAACATTATTCACAGAGCGGCCGGCGTTGCAATTGGAGTTGATTACAACGTGTCTAGCACAATCAATTTCAACGCACGCTCGTTATGCGCGGCGGGCGGAACAACTGGAGCAAACGACGTGGCCGTAAATGCAACTGCATTTATCAGCTTGCCAGATGGAAGCTTGGCGATTCCTACAACTGCAACACTTGCGTCGCTTAGCGCGATAAACCCGCTTGCCGTGTCTGGAACTTACGTTCAGGGCGTGGATTTGAAAAACGGCCGCGCTCGTCCAGGGTACTCCCCCATTGGCGCGTACCAGGCGGTACTGCCGAGACTATTAAGCGTTTGAACTGCCGGTTCTGGCGTCCCGTCTGACGCCAACATAAAGCCCGCTCCGTAACCCGGACGCGCTAAAGCCGCGCTGAGAAGCGCCGCATCCTTCTAGGAGCATCACAATGCCTGAAGCAACAGAGGCGGGCGTAGTCACGCCTATCGAAGCCATCGAGGCCGCAGCAGTAGAGGAATTCGACCAGGTCGAAGCAGAAAATCCTGTTGTAGAGGAAGAAAAGCCTGCAAAAACGTATTCGCAGGAAGAAGTAGACAAAATCGTAAAGAAGGCAAAAAGCAACACGCGGCATCTCACGAGAAAGGAAACCGAGGCCGATCTGTACCGGCGCATGGCAGACCAGCGGCAAGAGCCGGCAATACAGCCAACGCCTGCAGCGGATGCTGCACCAAGGCGCGAAGATTTCGACGACTACGAAACCTATATCGACGCGCGCACCGAGTTCAAAACCCGTCAGACGATCAGGGCGGAACGATCGGACCAAACGCAGCAGCAACTCCAAACCGATCGCGTATCGAAACATCAACAGAATCAAATAAAGGCAAGGGCCGAACTGCCTGACTTCGACGACGTCGTCGACTCGGCCGAAATACCCGTTAGCGCTGCGATGGTGGAAGCCATCCTCGATAGCGAACTGTCTGCAAAGCTCCAGTACCATCTTGCGAAGAATCCGCAGGAGGTCGAGCGCATCTCCAAGCTTTCCCCGGCTAGCCAGATCAAAGCTATCGGAAAGATCGAGGACACGCTCGCAACTCCGGAAACTTCACAAATGAGTAAAGCGCCTGCGCCTATTACGCCCATCGGGTCTGGTAGTGCTGCACCAAAGGCATTGGAAAAGCTCGGCATGGACGAATTCAAGGCGAGAGCGAAGGCCCGCGGGGCTTTCTGGGCTCGCTAAAAACCATCCGACGAAACGACCGCCAACAGGCGGTTTTTTTTCGTCCTGACTTTCAGGAGCTAATCAAATGTCAAACGTACTGGCAACAAGCACCATCGTCGCGAAAACCGCGCTTGCTGTTCTCGAAAACATGCTGACGTTTTCGAGCAAGGTCAACAGAGAATACGAGACAGAATTCGATTCGAATATGTCACGGGGCTACGCGCCCGGAAATACAATTATGATCAAGCGCCCTCCCCGGTACACGTACCGGGCCGGCTCGGTCGGAGTCCCGCAGGCAACGGTAGAGAGCACGGTTCCTCTGACGCTCACGCAAGGCGGGGTCGACCTCTCGTTTACCTCTGCCGAGCGCACACTATCGCTCACGCAGCTGGACAAGAAAATTTACGCGGCAATGGCACCAGTCGCGAACGAGATCGACCGTCAAGGTCTCGCGCTTGCGGAAACGGCGGTATTCAACCAAGTAGGGACGGCCGGCACGCCTCCGGCGACGCAACTAGCCGCGACTCAGTTGGTTGCGGCGGCTAACCAACGACTGGACGAGATGAGCGCGCCAAGGGACCGTACGCGCGCTCTGATCATGGGGCCGGCGCTGAATGCGAGCCTCGTGTCCGGTTTTTCTGGATTGTTCAACAGTCAGGGTCAGCTCGACAAGCAATACAAATCGGGCCTGATGGTCGACGCGTTCGGTCTGGATATGGGGATGGACCAGAACGTTGCGCGCCACACTAACGGCGCGCAGGTTGCTACCGGTTCGGCGACAACTGTTGGCGGTACGGGTGCCGCGTTCGCGGTAACGGGAACGGCGGGAACGATTTCGCGCGGAACTGTTGTCACGTTCCCGGGCGTGTTTTCGGTTAACGCACAATCGCGCGTATCAACCGGCGTGCTAATGCAGTTCGTCGTGACATCGGATCTTGCTGCCGGCGCAACATCGATTCCGGTTAGCCCTACAGCCGTCGCGACGGGCGTGTTTCAAAACGTCAGCGGTGTATCGACTGCGGGTAACTTTTTGATCACCAACAGTGCGGCTAGCGCTATCTATGACGTGAACGTGGCATTCCATCCCGACGCCTTTACCTTGGCTTGCGTTCCCATGTGGATGCCGTCCGGCCTCGGCCCGCGCGCATATCGCGAGACGAGTAACGGGTTCTCGGTGCGGGTGGTCGAGGCCTACGACGCGATCAACGACTCGTCATTCATGCGCATTGACGTTTTGTTTGCCTGGGCGGCGACGTACCCGGAATTAGCCGTTCGCGTCCTTGCCTAATCATTTATAGATCAAGGAGAAAATTATGGCCGTTACTCTACTCCGCGCCTATCAAGGCTTTGCCTCCGGCGCGATCGTCTCATTCCCTGATGCTACCGAATCAGCCTTGGTGGCGCAGGGCCTCGCGACTCAGAATGCTACTCCGGTCGATTCGTGGCCGGCGATCACGCCTATCGGGTATGCAACGATCGGCGGTAATTTCGGACCTGTTCTGGCGTCAGGAGTCAGCGCACCGACGGTTCCGCAAGGGCCGCGAATTTTGCCCAACGGGACTATCCAGGCGTTCGCCTCGCTCGGCTCCAACACGACGCTGGTGGCGGGTACCGTTTACACGTGCGAGATCCAGGTGGCGCATATTGCGCAATGGACCGGTATTGGCGTTCTTAACGGCGCTACGGTCGGCACCAACAACGGCCTTGTCGCGCTGTATGACTCGGCCGGCAATCTGATTACAACCTCTGCGGTTGCAGGCGCGGTAACGGCGGGCGCTAACGCCTTCCAAAACCGCAATTTCTTGTCCGCTCCGGTCTTGGTGCCCGGACGTTATTTCCTCAGCTATCAAGCGAACGGCACCACGGACACGCTGCGGACCTGGGCGGCGGCGAACGGCGGCAACCAGATGACGCAATCGACCGTCGGCACGTTCGGAACGGTCCCCGCGATCACGCCTCCGACGACGTTTACAACCGATGTAGGTCCGATCGCGCGTCTGTTCGTGTAACTCTCTCCTGTTGTGCCTTTAACGGCGGGGCTTCGGCTCCGCCGTTTCTTTTGGGGGTGACGTATGGCCGTTACGACAGCCGGGGATATCGTTCGAAAGGCTCTCGGGCTGATTTTATACCTAGGCCAGCAGGACACGGTTTCCAGCGGGGACGAACAAGAGGCATTTGATGCGCTTAATCTGATGCTGGAATCACTGCGGCTGGAGCGGCTTGCCTGCTTCGCGCAGAGGCAACAAAACTTCCCGCTGACATCCGGCACCGCGACTTACACAGTCGGTCCGTCCGGGACATTCAATACCGATCGACCGATCAAATTGATCGATGCTTTCGTGCTCCATCAGACAGTACGGTTCCCGATTCGGCTGGTGAGCCAGCAGCAAATGAACGGCGTTTCAGTTCCCTCGATCCAGGGCATGCCGAGTACGCTGTTTTACGATCCGCAGATACCGCTCGGATCGATCACGCTTTACCCGGTGCCGTTCCAGGCTGGAATGCAGCTCTACTTTACGAGCTATCTGGAGATCCAGAGTTTTGCATCGACAACCGACTTGCTCGCTTTGCCGCCGGGCTACAAGAAGATGCTGATCTTCAATCTTGCGGTTGATATTGCGCCTTCGTTCGGCCGACCGCCTACGCCTGAGATTCTTCGCGGCGCGATGCAATCGAAAGCGGCGGTAAAGCGGATCAATCAGCAGCAGGTTACGGCTAGCTTCGATTCAGGGTTGACCGATCGCGCGAACCAGGGAATGCCTTACGGATGGTGGATGAATATATGAGGATGAACCGGTGAGATTCCCTCTATTCGGGCTTGGCCAGCAGGGCAAATCTCCGAACGTCACTGGACAAACGACTTGGAACCTGTACGCCGAAATCCAGCCGGACGAGGACAAGACGCGCGTAGCGTTCTATCCAACGCCAGGGCTAACGCTGACCAAGGACTTCGGCGAGACGCCGATCCGGGGGATGCGGGTTATCAACGTGTCCGATCTGCTCTATGCGGTGCACCGTGGCACGCTCTACAGCCTGGACAACGGCGGAACGCTGGTCTCGCTCGGCGCGCTCGGCACGACGTCCAATCGCGTTGCGATGACGGACGACGGCACGCGCATCCTGATCGTGGACGGCACCGGCGGATATTATTGGAATACAGCGGCATCGACGTTTACGACCATCATCGATGCTGATTTCCCTGCCGGTGCGTCGACGTGCGATTTTCTGGGCGGGCGTCAGATCGTGGACGATCCGGCTACGCCTGGGCGGTTCAGATGGTCCGACCAATACGCCACGTCATGGCCATCGCTTAACTTCGCGACGGCCGAGGCGTCACCCGATCCCCTGGTGTCGGTGTTCGTCGTCAACGGTCAATTGATGCTAGCCGGACAGCTCACCATCGAATTCTGGAGCGTTTCCGGCGATCCTAACCTGCCGTTCTCGCCGATCCAGGGCGCGGTAGCGCAATGGGGACTGGCAGCCAAGCGCTCGCTAGTCAAGTACGGCAGCTCATGTGCATTCCTCGCGCGAAACTCGCTCGGACAAGTTCAAATTTGCAGCCTGCAGGGCTATCAGCCGGTTCCGATATCGACGCCGGAGCTGGACTACCTGATCAACCAGTACAGTGCCGTAGAGGATGCGACAGCCTACGCCTACATGCTAGGCGGGCATCCGATGTACGAGATCAGCTTCCCGATAGCGGGCAAATCTTGGTTGTTCGACGGACTGACTCATAAATGGTCAGTCCTATCGACCGGCACAAGCGGCGCGCGACATCTGGCAGCGATCGGCGTCAACTGGATCAACAAGGCGCGCGTAACCGACTATTCGACCGGCAAGCTTTATACGATCGACAGCGAGGTCTACACCGACAACGGCGAGACGATCGTCCGCAAAATTATCGGAAAGCACGTCTTCGACCAAAACCCGTTTGGCGTTTCGCAACTTTGGATCGACATGGAAATGGGCGTAGGGCGGCCAAACGGACAGGGCAGTAATCCTCAAATTATGCTGCGCACGTCGAAGGACGGCGGCCATAGCTGGTCGAACCAATTATTTTCCGGGTTCGGTGCGCAGGGCGTGTATCAACGGCGAGCTATCTGGCGACGCCTGGGGACAGCGATTGACTGGCTGTTCGAAGTTTCGGTTACCGATCCGGTCAATACGGTTTTTATCGGCGCGTTCCTGGACACAAGCAAATAATGCCGATTATTAACGCGCCGACGCCGATCGAGGCAATTGCCGACGGCGGCACGGTACGCCCGATCTGGTATCAGTTTTTCAGCAAACTCGCCGATTCAATCTCGACTCCCCAAAGCGGAACGACAGCGAACCGGCCGACTACTGGCGTCAAGCTCGGTTCTCAATATTGGAGCACGACGGTCGGCAGGCCGATGTACGTATCCGCAGTAACGCCTGTAACCTGGGTGTACGCGGACGGCAGCGCCGCGTGACAACGCTCGCACTGCACACAGGGCCGAGCCTTCCGGCACTGGCAATGCGCGGCAAAGTCATGGCGTTAGAGGCGCATCTGCGCCGCATGACGCAGGTGGACATCCGGCTAGTGCACTACTTCGCGCCCGGGCTGTATATCCGCGAGATGCACGTTCCAGCAGGCGTGACGATCACCGGCAGAATCCACCGGACGGAGCACGTGTGCGTGCTTTCGAAGGGTACCGTTTCCGTAACGATTGACGGTAACGTTAAAACTCTTGACGCGCCGTACATCGTGCATGCAATGCCGGGGTCCAAGCGGGCATTGCACGCGCATACGGATTACGTGTGGGCAAACCTGCACCGAACGCGCGAGACCGACATGAACAAAATCGAGCATGAATTGCTTGTTCCGGAGGAATACACCTAAATGGCATTCATTACAGCGGCAGCGATCGGAGCGGGCGGTTCCCTTGTCGGCGGACTGCTCGGCAGCATGGGGGCAGGGAAGGCCGCAAAGGCGCAGCAAGAGGCTTCGCGCGCGGCTATCGCAGAGCAGCGACGTCAGTTTGATCTAGCACGGGCAGACCGCATGCCGTGGCTCGACCAGGGCCGCGCGGGGCTGTACAAGCTCTCTGACATGCTCGGCATCGACTCGCCCGGAACCGCGCCAATGCAGCCGGGGCAAACCAGCCGGGCCAATGCGCCGAGGTCCGGCGAATTCGGCTCGCTCATGCAGGACTTCACGGGCCAGGATCTGGCTTCCGAACCGGGCTACCAGTTCGGCATGGACCAGGGGCGCAACACGGTAGACCAGAGCGCAGCAGCGCGCGGGACGCTGCTATCCGGCAGTACGCTGAAGGACTTGATGACGTTCGGCCAGGATTACGCCGGAACGAAATACGGCGAGGCATTCAACCGAAACGCAGCGAACAAGAATCGAAAATTCTCAATGCTCTCCGGTCTATCGGGTGGCGGCAGCTCAGCGGCAGCCGATCTCGGGCAGGCCGGAATGGCGAGCGCCGGCAACATCGGAAACCTGATGACAGGCGAAGGCAATGCAAAGGCCGCGGGGATTATCGGCGGGGCGAATGCCTGGGGTAATGCGATCGGCTCCGGCGTAAATTCGTATATGACGAGTCAATACCTGAGCAGATTAAGGCGCGGGACGGGGAATTTAGATGTTTAACGTAGCGGATTACAACGGGGGTCTGTTCTGATGCCCATAGACCCTTCTATTGCGATGGGGCTTCGTTCGACCCCGATCGATACCGGGGCTTCGCTGGAAAAGGCCTACACGCTGCGCAATCTTGGGCTGCAATCGCAGTACATGCAGGAAGCACACTCAAACATGCAGGAGGACAGGGCCGTACGGCAGCAGCTTCGCCGCGCCACGGTTCTCGGCCCGAACGGCGAGATTGACGAACCGGCTACTCTGCGCAATTTGTCAGGACTTGTCGGTCCTGCCGACGCGGCAAAATTTGCGCATCAGCTAACTATCGATAGGCTTTCCGTGAACAAAGATCGCGTGGACACGGCAGAGAAAACGCGCGCGTACATTGCAAAACGCGTTGCTGCCTTGCGGCCGGATTCAACGCTAGAAGATGTAATGCAGGCCAGCCGAGATATTTCTGCAAATACCGGAATCCCTCAAGAAAAGTTTTCCTTACCTTCTTCGCAAGAAGAGGTACCGGAATTCATCGCGCGGGCTCGGCGCGAAGCGCAAGGAGCAACGTCGGCGGCCGCGAACGATCTTGCGGTCAACAAGCAGAATTTCGATCAGTCCGTTCCGCAAACAAGCCTGGGAAAGCTTATGTTCGACGAGCAAAAGCTTCAGCAGGGCGGCGGTCGATTCGGGCCAAGACCTCCTGCGCCTGTTAATGCGGTATCCCCGGGGCGCCCGCTTCGGAACGATGTTATTACCGCAGATCCAGACGCGATTGCTAATCCGATCGAAGCTGTCGCGCGGCCGGAGTTTGCTTCCGCCATAGCGCGCGAGGCATTCGGCACGCCAGAACCGTTTCGATACGGCGTGAACGGGGAAGTAATCGAGAACGAGCCGGTAAGTCGGTATCAGCTAAGCAAGGCCGAGCGCGGCGCGCAGCGCGTAAACGTCAACATGCCGAAGGTCGAAGAATCCGCGCGGATCGAAAGCAATAAAGATTTTCGCGAAAAGGAATATCGGCCGTCAATGGATCAGTCCAATGTGGCACGGCGCAATAACGCGCAGATGGCCGCGCAAAGCACGCTAGCCATTGCCGACAAGACAGGTTGGGGTACAGAAGCCAAAGCGTCGGCCGCTAGCGTTCTGGCTGCTGCTGGGGTCAAGGATGCAGAGAAGTTTGCAGGCGATGCTCAAAAGTTTTACTCGATTATGTTTCAGCAGAATTATGATTTGCTAGCAGCTGCAAAGGGCATTCAGACAGAGGGCGATGCCGAGCGCGCCCGGAAAATCTTTTTGCAACTTGGCAATACGCCAGAGGCTAACGCCTTTATTCGCGACTGGGCAACGTCGATGAATAATTTGACGATCGCGAAAGCGAAGTTCTATAACCAGAATTACGACAAGGCCATGGGGGATGGAGATATCTCTCGACTCGAACGCGACTGGCAGGGAGTAGTAGACAATTTCAAAGTATTCGACGATCCGGCAATGAGAAAATGGGGAGCGCCTGCGGCACAAAGTGAAACAAGCGTCCAGCATCCCTCGACTCGCTCAGCGGGGCCTTCTATTTCTTCGGCTCCGAAAGGCGCACGCCTAACCGCAAAAAACAGGAACACGGGCGAGCGCATTCAATCAACTGACGGAGGCGTAACATGGCAACCGCTCCAGTAGATTTCGAGATCGACGGCAGCAATCTCCCTCCTGGACAATCCAATTTCGGAGCATTGCCGAAAGCCGGGAGGCTACCGCCCGGCTTTGAGGTCGAGGAAGTGCAGCAGCAAGCACCTCCGCCCGGCGGCGCGCGCCCGACTGATCTTGATGCCCGGCTGCTTGGCGATGCCGGGCTCGGCGCAATCCACGGGTTAAGCAAAGTCGGGCGCGGGGTCTTGCGCCTGGGGCTAAAGGCGATGCAGGCCGCAGGGCAAATTAGCGACGAGCACATGGCCGATTTCGACTCGCGCGCGCAGGAAGCGGACAAGACGTATCAGGACCATATCAACAAGAATTTCGGGCCGAACAACTTCGCGTCCAAGGCCGGCGAGTTCGGCGGAGAGATGATCGGCACAGCTCCGGCGATGCTTTTGAAAGCTCCCGCGGCAATGGGAGCAGTCGGGCGGGCGATGAATATGCGTGTCCCTCGCAACGCTATACAAGGCGCGGCGGTTGGAGCTGTATTAGCGAGGCCGGATCACATAGCGCAGGACACGCTAGTCGGCGCGGCGGGCGGAGCTGCTATTCCAGAAGTTCTGCGCTCGGCGTTGCTCGGTGTCGGGAAAATATCGTCGTGGGTTGCGTCCCGGGCTCCGTCAACCGGCGCGCAAGCGCAGCGGGATATTGCCTTCGGCGACCTGTCTCCGATTGCGCAGGATGAATTAAAATCCGCCGGGTTGGATTGGTCAAAGCTGGCGGATGAGACAAAACAGAACGTTCTGTCGTGGGTACGACAAAACTCCGGCAAGACTCCGTTGACACCTGCAGAGGCTACCCGACTCGGCATTTTTACCAGTGTCGGTGCGAGGCCTACCAAGGCAATGGTCACGCAGAGTTTTGACGACTTCTCGCGCGAAAACATGCTTGAGCATCAGGCCGGAGGCGATCCGATTCGAGACGCCTACGCAGGGGTTAGCCGAGCGTTTGGGCAAAAGCTCGAGGACCAGTCCCTTGCAATGGGCGGCAACACTGGCGACCGGAGCGTTGCCGGGCTGAATGTTATTGACAGTCTGCGATCGGGCCGCGACGAGAGTAGGCAAGCCGTGACGGCAGCCTACGACGCTGCGAGGACTAATCCCGACATCGGAAACAAGGTCAGTTTTGCGCCGATCCGGCGATACCTGAAAGCAGACGAACCGGCGATTATCTCCAGCCAGAGCACGGTAAACCTGCGCAACGGCGCAGAGGCATGGCTACGCGATCAGAACGCCATAGGCCCGGGCGCAAAGCCGATGACGATCGAGAAAGCCGAATCGTTCAAGCAATGGCTAAACGAACGGTGGGATCCGAAGGACGCCGGGGTTTTGCGAATGATCCGGAACCTGCAGAACGAGGTTGATAACTCCGTCATGTCGTCCGGCAAGGGCGACGTGTTCGAGACTGCGCGCACCGCGCACAAGCTGCGTAAAGAAACGTACGACAACAAAGAACTGATCCGTTCGCTGCTCGATCAGGAAAACCCGATCGACCGAAAAATCGCAGTAGAAGACGCCTGGGACCGTATTGTCTTGCGTTCCGACGTAGCGCAACTATGGGATCTGAAAAATACATTGCAGAAGGGCGCTCGAATAACGATGGGGCCGAACGAATCGGCGACCGTCGCACAAGGGAACCAGGCGTGGAAGGACACGCAAACGTCGACAATGGAATGGCTAATCGAAAAGGCAAAGTCGAAAGAAAAAGGGCCGAACGATTCGGTTATTTACCTGCACGGAAAATTAAAAGACGCGCTTTCCCGTATCGGAAAGGAAAAGCTCGACATCCTGTTCGGTGCCGATGGCGTCAAGCAATTGGATCAAGTGGTCGAAGCAATGCGCCTGGCCAAGCCGATCAAGGGCACGACGAACCCAAGCGGCTCCGGACATATGATCGCGCGGTTTTTCAGCACATATCTTCCCCGGCTGTTCGGTAGCGCCGCAGGCGCAGCGGCAACAGGCGGGAACCCGATAGGGGCTGCTGCGGGCGGAGCAGCTGGCGACGCGATGGGGAATACTGTCGGGGCATTCCGGACAGGCCAGAAGGCCGGGCTCATGACGCGTCCGTTGAAAGCAATCGCGAAGGACCGTGCGCCGAAAATCGATCTCGGGCAATTTGCGCCGGGCGGCGCACCAAGCGTTACCGGCCTAACTTACCTGCGCGATCTCGCGAACGAAAAATAGGCAGCCGGATGACCCTGGCGCATAGGCCCTCATCCGATAGCAGGCTGTAGCGAATCATTGGCGCGGCGATCAGCGCGCCGAGCCATGGCCAGGCCTCGTGCGGCCGCGTGAGCACGACGAGAAGAACCGGGAGGCCGACCCATATCGAGGCCACCAATAATTTCGCTAGCAGCACGATAGCGAATCGCATTCCGTCATTCTACCGGAGGCTATCCCTTTGCCAACCGTCTACGCATTAACCAGCCCTAAACAACAGTGGGAGGATGCTAACGGCAATCCTCTCAGCGGCTACAAATTATTCCTGTATCTCGCAGGGACATCGACGAAAGCGACGACGTATCAGAACGCAGACGGCACGATTACGAACAGTAATCCGATTGTTTTGAACACGCTCGGACTCCCTGCGTCAGGCGTTACGCCGGTGCCAATCTACGTTGCCACGGGCACGTACAAAATGGTCATGGCACCGCCGACGGATAGCGATCCGCCGAGCTCTCCGTTGTGGACGGAGGACAACATCCGGGCAATCAACGATTCGACCGCGCTAACGATCGATCAATGGATCGTCGGGCCGACGCCGACGTACATCTCGGCGACTCAATTCTCGCTAGCCGGCGACGTGACGAGTGCGTTCCAGGTCGGGCGACGGATAAAGGCAGCAGTGACGGCGGGAACGGTCTACGGACGCATATCCGTATCGGCATTCGGGGCGGTTACTACCGTTACCGTTGTGCTCGATTCCGGTACGCTCGATTCCGGGCTGTCATCGATCAGTTACGGCCTACTGTCTCCGCTTAATAATAGCGTCCCGTGGCTGACTGGACTTGAATCGGTTTTGCCGGATACGGTCGCGATCCGGACTGGGTCTGCCGACAGCACAAAACGATGGATCGCCGAAATTGACGGCATTCCCGCCGGATTGTCTCGAACGAGCTATCCGGTGTCGATTCCGCTGCGATCCATTGTCAGCGCGGATACGCTGATCGAATCGGATTACGGGAAAATTATCTTTCTTAGCGGAACATTTACGCTCGCTATTACGGCAGCGGCAACTCTCGGTTCCGGGTGGTATTGCGATGTCATGAATAGCGGAACCGGAACGATAACGATTGACCCGAACGGCTCGGAAACAATACTTATTTCAGGCGGACCGCAGACCGCACCGACAACGATAACGCTTCCGTATTCGGGTTCGGTTGAAGGCCCGTACAACGTCAGCGGCGGGCGCTTATGGTGCAGCGGTAGCGTCTTTGTTTTTATCTCGACGATAGAGGCGCACGGCACGCAGCGATTTACGTCCAGCGGAAGCTGGACCGCACCGGCAGGCGTTACATCGATCTGGCTTAGCGGCGCGGCGGGCGGCGGCGGCGGCGGGCAGTGCGCCGCCGGAGGTCACGGCGCGGGCGGCGGCGGTGGAGGGGAGTGCGCCGTAGACGAGCGCTATGCGGTCGTTCCAGGGACGGCTTACACGGTCACTGTCGGGGCCGGTG
>Ga0163152_10003811_pt1 | contig 19236 bp, 16 predicted proteins | sample OliLakLV19MP8IB2_FD_148635 | JGI IMG/M metagenome (GOLD analysis project Ga0163152, IMG submission 148635) | Freshwater microbial mat bacterial communities from Lake Vanda, McMurdo Dry Valleys, Antarctica - Oligotrophic Lake LV.19.MP8.IB-2 | ecosystem: Environmental > Aquatic > Freshwater >...
CCAAGGCCCTTGCGCTTGAGAACAATGGCCTTCAAGCGACGACGATGAAGGGACTCCGGAGTTCCAAATGGACGCATGCCTCACCTCCCGGCGGGAGTATGGGACATTACTTATGCGTTTGTCAATAGCAGGACTGCCGTGTGCTGGGGGGAGACGAGCTCCCCAATCGTTCCCTGCCACTGCCCCATGTGCTCTACCTCTCTCCGTGATTCCGCACTATCCGCCGCACCTGTACCTGATGTCCGGCGCGCTGTCTAACGGTTGTGTTCAGCCGCGCGCGAAGCGCAGCGGAGCATGTCGGCTGCAACACGTTGTTCGGTGGCAGACATCGGCCCTGATCTCAAGAAACGACTCCACCGGGACCTGCGCGCAGGCTCACATGCCGGCAAAGAACGCCGCGATATCGCGGGCCAGCAACTCGGGCTCCTCGACCGCGGCAAAGTGCCCGCCGCGCGGCATCGGGGTCCACCGGCGCACGTTGTACAGGCGTTCGGCCCAATCACGGGGAGGTGGACCCTCATCGACGAAATTACTGGCGAAGACAGCGACGCCGGTTGGCACATTGACGAAGTCCTGTGGTCCGAGCGTGACTCGGAACCGCCTGTTGTCGTTGTCGAAGTAGTCCCGCATCGAGGATGTGATCGTCTGCGTGACCCAATAGAGCGTGACCGTGGTTAACAAGAAGTCACGGGAGAAGTGCTCATCGAGATTGCCGCGGGAGTCGGCCCAGGCGCGCCACTTTTCCAGAATCCAGGCGGCGAGCCCAGCCGGCGAGTCGTTCAGCCCGTATCCGAGCGTCTGAGGTTTCGTGGATTGGATGGCCTTGTAACCATATTCCTCTTGCCAGAATGCCTCATTGCGCTCGCGATAGGTTTTCTCCGCCGCGGACAGTGGCCGCGCATCAGGCGGTGCCACAGCCCGGCCACGTGCTGATAGTTCACACCCACCTGAGCGGGCCGATCGGAGAACCCGTAACCAGGCAGGGAAGGAATGACGACGTCAAAGGAGGGACCGTCGATGCCGTGGGCGTCTGGGTCGGTCAGGAATGGTACGAGCGGAAGCAACTCGGCGAACGTGCTAGGCCATCCGTGCGTCAGGATCAGCGGAATGCCCTGCCCGCGTCTCGTCCGCTCATGAACGAAGTGGATGTGGACGCCGTCGAGATCGGCGCGGAACTGATTGGCCGCGTTCAGCTCGCGCTCTTGTGCGAGCCAGTCGAACTCGTCGGCCCAATACGCAAGCAACGATTTGAGGTACTCAAGGTCAGCCCCCTGCTCCCACGCCACACCTGGCGCCTGATCAGGCCAGCGCGTGCGGCGGATCCGCGTTCGGAGATCAGACAGCACCTCTGCCTCGATCTGGATCGAGAACGGGGTGATGTGTAGGGGTGATGTCATTGTAGGTCTCGCGCTCCGGCTCGCATTCTCGTCTGCCACCGAACTTCTATTCTACCGGTCTCGTAAACACCCACGCTCGCACACCAGGACAATGTACCCCGCCCGTGTAATCTGCGGTCTCTGGTCATCGTACCGCGCCAATTTGTTGGTGGGCAGACTCATTCGCTGGCCTTGCCGGGCTCTTCGCCTCTGTTATGCAGGTCAGTAGAACAACTCGAAGTGATTCTGGACAGGGGCGACAATCCTGTTGGCTCGGAGTCCGACGGTAGCGCCAGTGACGCCTCGAACCGCGCACGTTCACCGGCCTCCTTCGACCGACAAACGGAACGCCCTCCTGATCGAATGTTCGCACGGAATGCGGCGCAAGGTGTCGATTGCCGCCGCGCTCCTCGGTCGGCCGAAACCCTGTGCGACCGCGCCCTGATCCTGGTTCGCGGCCGGATCGTCCGCGATCTCAACGTCGGTGATTGGAGCGGCCAAGGGGGGGAATCGCTGGAATCCCTCTTTCTGGCCGCCCAGGCGGATGCCAGCCAGCCCTTGCTCCACCGGGCCGATGGACGCCGGTTGTCATATACTCAGGTCATGCGGCGACGCGTGGCTTACCTTCTATCGATCGCGCTCCTCCTCGGTTGCGGAGACGACAAACCGTCTCTGCCGGGTCCGACTTCGGCCCCCGTCATTCGATCGGTTTCCCCGGACAGCTGGAGCATTCTCTCCGGTGTCGTCCCGCTTTCCATCGACGCCGCGGATGGCGACGAGTACGCCCTGTGGGTGGACGACCTCCCGGTCGTTTCCGGGCCGGCGTCGCCCCTTGCCTGGAACACAACCTCAGTCCTCAACGGCCCCCATGCCGCGCGTCTGGTGGTATCGAACGCCCGCGGTGCGGTCGACACCACCATCATCCTGTGTATGCGATAACCCGGGACGCGGGACGGCCGTACTCGTGTCCCCGCGCAATGTCGTGGCGGAACCGAACGCCGTGTACCAGTTCGAGGCGCGACTTCTCGGGGGAGCTACCGGCGGCGTTTCGTGGAGACTGCTTGTTCCCGGCGGCGAATCGGGCGCATGGGGCACCATCTCTGAAGCAGGGCTTTACAAGGCTCCCGATGAGTTGCCGAATCCACCGATTGTTCGAGTCCTGGCTCACAGCCTGTCCGACCCATCGAAGGCCTCGACGGCCGAAATCCTGATCCGGGGAATCGCGATTCGGATCCTCGGCACCCCCACCCTGCTGTACCTGGAACACACGGCTCAACTCCACGTTCGAGTCGGTGGCACCGACGACTCGGCGGTTCTCTGGAGCGTCGAGGAGGGGCTGGAGCATGGCACGGTCACAACGACGGGTCTCTATTCGGCCCCGGCGACGCTCCCCGACCCACCGCGCGCGCGAATTCGGGCCACGCTGGAGGCGCATCCCAACAAATCGAGCGTGGTCGAGATTCGACTGGCAACCGAGCCGCCACCGCCACCACCGCCGCCACCAGTCCTCGTCGGCATCTCGCCAGCCACGGCTTCCCTGCGACTGGACGCATCCGAGACATTCACCGCCGTCGTGACGAACAGTGCCGACCACCGTGTTGTCTGGAGCGTGGACGGAGGCTTCCCGTTCGGTACCATCACCGGCAATGGCGTATACCGGGCTCCCGCCATTCTCCCCGATCCTCCCCAGGCCACCATCCGCGCCACGAGCATGGCCGATCCGTCCATCAGCGCCACGGCCACAGTTGGCTTGCGTCTGAAAGTCCGGGTGACCATCTCCCCGCCAACGATCACCCTCAACTCGGGCGAGACATATCAATTCACCGCCACGGTTCGACACGCCGACGACCCCGGCGTCATCTGGTCCGTTGGCGGCGGCGGAGACGTGACGTCCAGTGGATTCTTTACCAGCCCGTACGGCCTCAACGACACCCGTCAGGTGCACATTATCGCCACGAGCGTCGAAGACCCGACGGCATCGGCCACGGCGCGAGCGACGGTTGTCTCCCTCCTGTCGAGCGCCGAAGCCGATCGGCTCCTGCAGCTGGGACAGGTCGGATATCAACTCGTGCAGATCAGTGATCAGGCCGTCGGGGCCGCACTCTCCGTCCTGAACGTGGCTTATCGCCTGAATGGCAATCAGATCGTCACGACCGGAATCCTCCGGCGGACCGAAGCAGGATATGTCTACGAAGCCGGCGACGGGATGACCACTCTCCGCGTGATCGGGTCCGGGGAGCCGATCGAACTGACGGTGACGGAGGCCACCGGCTATCCCGGTGTCACCGCTGACCCCGGTGCACTGAGTCATATCGATTTCGTCGGCACGCTCTGGTGCCGACTCCAGGTGGGGACGTCACTCGATCTCCGGATACTTCAGACCAGTTCCAGGCTGCCACTCGGGGTGGCCTTCAACCGGACGGTTCGCGGCACGATTGACAGCGGGCCCATTCGTCGATTCGGCGTAACCCACAACGGGGAGTCGTACCTGGCTGCTCACTATGGCTTCGGCAGGCATGAAGTCGTCGGAGGGGCAACGATGTTGAATGGCGCCGAAGTCTCCGTTGACGAAGACATCGATTTGCAGTTCGCCTAAAATTGCTACGTGCCGGGCGGCAGTCACTCGGTGACATGGTACCAGTACTACCGAAACGCCCTGTCACTTGGCAATGATCACTATGCAATCAATGCCAGAATTGGCGGAGCATCCGGTGGCAATTGCGGCAGCAACGGGCCGATACCGGCCGAGTTTTGGGGTGCCATTGGCACCGTTACCAGGAATGGTATCGAGCTTGGCTCGCTCTGGTCAGGAAACCTGTCCGGAGCCCATGTGCCGGATGCCATCCTGTCCCTGGATGAATTGGGATCGCTGACATTTCGCCGGGCCGGGCTACTCCCGACAGCGGTCTACATTTCTTCTCCGTTCTCCTACTGAGGGTTTGTCGCGCATGGCCTGGACTCGTTTCGTCAGCCAGATGGTCCCTGGGACGCTGCGCTTCACAAGCATGATCCTGTCCCCGGTAGACGCCTCGGCCGACCTCAAGATTGAGGAACTCGCCCCCGGCATTCACGCCGTCATCTTCAACGAGCCGCTCGGGCTGGCGAATCACGCCAACACGGTGTTCATCATCAACGAGAGCGATGTCGTGGTCGTCGACACGCAGTTCACGCTGGAGGCCACCCGCGTGGTGTTGGCGGCGCTCGAGAAGCTGACCGACAAGCCGGTGTCTTGCCTCATCAACACGCACTGGCATGATGATCACACGTTCGGCAATCAGGTCTGGGCGCAGGCTTATCCGGGAATCGAAATCATCTCCCAGGAGCAAACACGCAGGGATCTTGCCACGACGGCGGTGGAGAATCGAAAGCAACAGATGGATGGCGGGCCGGATGCCATCGCGAGATTCCAGGAGGCCGTTTCAGAGGAGAAGACCCTGGATGGCTCGCTGATGAGCGCGGAGGAACGTCTGGCCTATGAGAGCACGATTCGGCTGGCCCAACAGCATGTCGATGAGGCGCACCGGTTCACGCTCACGCTCCCGACTGTCACCTTTTCCGACCGATTGGTCCTCCATCGCGGGGAGCGAACCATTGAGCTTCACCACTTTGGCGAGGGGGTCACCCGCGGCGATGCCGTGGTGTGGTTGCCCGGGGAGAAAATCGTAGTTACGGGGGACCTGTTGAACGGTCCGTTTCCATTCACGTCTGGCGATGGGTGGCTCGCTTCCCTCGGGCAGATTCGGGGGTTAAGTCCGTCCATGCTGGTGCCCGGACATGGGCCCGTGCAGCGGGACACCGCCCATCTGGATCGACTCGTGGCCGCATTCACCTCGGCTCGCGATCATGCCGCGACCGCGAAGGCGAACGCAGTTGGCAGTGGGAACTATTATTTATCGGCGACGAACAGGCAGAACAGGCACCTGGAACAGGTGATGGCCGGCAACAACAAGATGCTACGGTTTCTGCTCCGTTCCTACTTCGTCGGGCCGGCAGCGGCGGGGGAGTGCCGGGCAATCGGCGGGCCGCATTAAGGCCCTCTGGCGGCGGACCTCGAAAGCGGCCTCCGGATTAAAAGCCTGGCCCTGGGCCCGCGCCATCGGCACGAAACCCAGGGCCAGAAGAATGACGAATGACAACGGCGTGACCGACAGCCGATGTCTCACGGGCTAACGAAGGTCAGCCGACCTGGATCACCAGGTAGCGTACCTTCCGGAATTCCTCCGGATTGGTGATTCGAAGCTCCGACAGGGCCTCATTGACCGGGACGATCTGGTAGCTGGTGCTGCTCTGTCCGGAGAGGACGACCGGCTTCTTGCCGGAGAGCCGGATGGACGTCTGCATATCGGTGTCCAATGTACTGAAGTGCCCACTCGGAAACTGGCCGGTGAGTTTGGCCGACTTGCCGATGCCGATGACGCCGCCCGCGTTCCGGACGACGCCGGCCTGCTTGAGGTTCCGGTTGGTGTCCACAAGGTAGTAGACGGTGCTGATCTCCCGACGCTTCTCCTCGATGACCCCAAGTTGCGTCTGGATCTGCTCCTGCCCAACCGCCACGTCCGTCTCCAGACGTGTCACTTCCACCTGGAGCGACTTCACCCGCCCGTTCAGCGAGGCGATCATCTGTTCCCGGTCGGACACCGTCCGCTTCAGGCCGTTAATGATTTTCGAAAGGGCGGTCACCTGTACATCTTTTTCATCCAGGCGCTGCTCCAGGGCGCTGATCATCTCTTTGCTTCGCTGGATGCTGCCTTGAAGGTCCGTGATGCTCCGGAGGACCTGATCCTTGCGCGAGGCGGTCAGCACCCCCCCTTTTTCGACGTCGTTCGACATGTCGAGGACGCTCGATTCACTGGGGAGGATGGACGTGAGGCTGTCCTGGATTTCGGCAATTGAGGAGAGTGCGAGGTCGAAGCTGGAGCGGAGGGAGTCACCGCTGGCAACGGCCCGGACGTACTGCCCTTCCACGGTGTGCTTGTCGCGGTTGAGGGTCCAGACCCATGCGGCCAAACCGACGACGACGATGGCGACCAGACTGGTAGTGAGGACGGTTTTCTTCATGGCAATGCCTCCAAAAAGAGCTTCACTGGATTCCGCATCCGAAGATCGGAACCCCACGTCAAGGGTGCATGGCCAGACGACAGGAGCATGCAGGAGCCCGGGGGGGATTGCTAGGGGGGGTCGGAAGTTCGCAAAGTTGATCCAGCCCACAATCGAATCCTGTACGATTCAGATTCTGATTGCCACCCGGCTGGTGCATTGTCTTACACCTCAACGGCCACGAGGTCATGATGCACATGATTATGCGGACCCTCCAGTTCCCGCCCTGTTTTCCGTATTCCTGTGGCCGGCGCCCGGATCGGGCATGCGCATGGTGCGGGCTTGCAAGCCGGGTCCGGTCGTAGTACCCCTCGCGGATGAAGGTCCTCATTGTCGGCGCGGGCGCCGTGGGACAGGTCTACGGTCAGCATCTCCAGATGGGGGGCGCCGAGGTCTGGTATTTCGTGAAGCCAGAGCATGTCGGCGCGGCGCGGCAGGGGTTCGTTCTCTACGACCTGCGGAAATCGCCCCAGCCGCCGCCCCTCCTGTTTCATCCCGCCGGAGTCCTGACGACGACCGATGAGGTGGCGCGGCAAAAGTGGGACCAGATCTGGCTTTCCATTTCCTCCCCCGCCCTGCGCGGCCCGTGGCTCGAATCATTTCTCTCGTCGATTGGTGAAGCCACGCTGGTAAATCTGACGCCGGGGCTGGACGATCGCAGCTATCTGGAAAGACGATTCCCGGCGGAGCGCCTGATTTCCGGCGTCATCGCGATCATCGCCTGGCAGACACCGCTCCCCACCGAGAAGCGCCCGAGACCGGGCATCGCTTACTGGATTCCGCCGTTCGCGGCGAGCCTGTATGACGGACCTTCGGCGACCGAAGTGCCGATATCCAGCATCGTGGCAACGCTTGGCCGTAGCGGCTGTCCGGCCCGGCGGCAGCATGATGCAGCTTTTCTCGGCGGCCTTGCCTCCGCCGCCATGCTCCCGATCATTCGTGGCATCGAACTGGATGGGTGGTCGCTGTCGCGATTCGCTCGCGGCGGGAGGTCCGCGCTGGCCGCGCGGGCTGGGCGGGAGGCCATGACCGTTGTCGCGCGGGCTTCGGGGCGAAAAATTCCGTGGAGTCGACACCTGGTCGGCGGCCCGGTCGTCAGGATCGCCCTGACACTGGCGCCTCACCTCGTCCCCTTCGACCTCGAAGCGTATCTGCAACATCACTTTACCAAGGTCGGCGATCAGACGCGGCAGATGCTGGGGGACTACGTGGCGCGAGGCACGACAATTGGTTGCCCGGTGGCCGCCCTCGTGGATTTGTCGCGCTGAGCGGTTCATTGAAATATTGACAGTTGCTAATTCGACAGCTTAGTGTCATATTAGTTGCATGACACCGCGTCGCTTTTCCATTACCGAGCTGGCACAGGTGGCAGGAATCAGCGGCCGCACCGTCCGTTATTACGTTCAACGCGGGCTGATTCCGCCTCCCGACGGACGTGGCCCCGGACGGCACTACGGCCAGGAACATCTCGATCGAATTCTGAAATTGCGGGATCTGCAACGGACCGGCCTTTCCCTCGACCTGGCCACGACGGCCCTGACCGGACGCGCATGCGAGCCGGTACCGGACGAACCGATCGAACGCGAACTCGTCACCCGGTTGAAACTGGGCGACGGCCTTCACCTGGAAGTTGGGCCGGGTACCCCGGTCCCCACCGACCGACAGTTGCGTGACATGACGCGGCGTTGCCGCGACATTCTTGAGCCCGGAAATCGGAATCCCGACTCCGGCGGTTAACGAGGTGATCAACATGCCAATCCAACAACAACTGAATGACTCCGCGGACCTGGCGAGCGGGGTGATGACAACACGGGACGGAGCTCGCGTCCCCCTGCTTGCCGTCGAAATCGACGTATCGGTGCATGACACCGTGTCGAACCTTACCCTTCGTCAGTTCTACCGAAACGGCGAGCGTGTGCCGATCGAGGCCCTCTACAGTTTTCCCGTCGGCGACCTGTCGGCCATGCACCGACTCGAGGTTCGCATCGGTGATCGCCTGATACGCGCGGCAATCGACGAGAAGGATCTGGCCCTGGCGGCCTATGACGACGCGCTGGCCGCCGGCAATCGGGCCATCCTTCTCGACCAGGATCGGCCCAATATCCTCACGCTGTCGCTCGGAAATCTGCTCCCGGGCGAGGAGGCCGTGGTCACTATCGGCACGGCGTCGGAGCTGGAGCGCCATGGCGACAGTCTGCGCCTCCTGATCCCGACCACGATATCGCCGCGGTACGTACCGGCGGAGCAGGCGGCCACTCTCGATCCCTCCGAGCTGAGCGACATCTGTCCACCGCTCCGGAATGCCGTGCCCTACGGCTTGCGCCTTCGTGTGGCCATCCGTGGCAACTCGCCGGTTCGTGAAGTCGAGTGCGTGTCGCACCCGGTGCGGACCGAGTTCGCGGGCGGTGGCGCGGTGGTGACGCTCTGCGACCGGCAGACAACACTCGACCAGGACGTCGTTTTGAACATTCGCTTCGAGGCGGCTCCCGAGTCGTCCGCCCTGGTCGTTCGTGACGGAGAAACGGAGTGCATCGCAGGAGTTGAGTTTCGACCGGCGTTCGATGCGTTCCCCCGTCAGCCCTGCGAGATCGTATTTCTCATCGACCGGTCCGGATCCATGGAGGGAGAGAGCATCGAACAGGCGCGGCGCACGCTCCAGATCTGTCTTCGTTCGCTGATCGAGGGGGATTGCTTCAACATCATCGGCTTCGGCAGCACGTTCGAATCCCTGTTCGGTACGAGCGTTCCATACAGCCAGAAATCCCTGGAAGCCGCCACCGGACACGTTTCCGAAATTCATGCCGATCTGGGTGGCACCGAAATGCTGGCGCCACTTCAATTCATTCTGGGTCACAAGTCCTTCGCCCGGCGCCGCGTCGTGCTCGTCACCGATGGTCAGGTCAGCAATGAGGACGAGGTCGCGACGCTCGTCGCCAGTCATCCCGAAACCGCGGTCTTTACCTTCGGCATCGGCCGGGGTGTCAACGAACATCTGGCCCGCATCATCGCGCGCAGCGGCGGCGGGGGCGCCGAGTTCGTCTTTCCAGGAGAACGCATCGAACAAAAAGTGATGCGTCAGTTCGGCCGCATCACCGGCCCGACATTCACCGACGTTCGGCTCACCTGGGAGGGCGCGACGCCCGACCTCGTGACGCCGGGCCGACTGCCCCCGCTGTCGGAAGACGCCGTGGTACGGCTCTATGCCCGACTGGCTCGCAATCGACATGTCCGCGTCACTCTGCATGCCGTCGGCCCGAACGGACCGCTCTCGTGGACCCAGGAATTCGACACCGGGGATCCCATCGATGAGGAGGCCTTGCCGGCGCTTCTGGCCCGGGCCGCCATCCGCGAGATCGAGGAGGAACAAGTCGCCCAAACTGACCGGTCCCGATCGCGACGAGTTGCGCGGCAGGATCGCCTTGCCGTCGCCCGCATCGTCGCGTTGAGCCGCCGCTACGGCGTTCTCTCCTCGGAAACGAGCTTCATCGGGGTGGAAGTGATCCCCGATGCGAATCCGGATATCCAGCCGGAGTTTCGGCATATTCCGGTCGCGCTCACGCGCGGGTGGGGGTCGCCAACGGACGGCATGTTGTTCGAGAGAAACTACACATCCGCCAGTCCGGCTCGCTCACCTCTTGTCGGCCGGGCCGGACTGACCCTTTGCGACGTGGAGTCTGCTCACCGATCCAGGCCGTGGGCAGATAAGGTTCGACCCGATCCAGAAACTCAACTCCTCCTGTTGCAGTTGGCGGACGGATCCTGGAAGTTGGATTCGGCGTTCCTCACGGCCGTGTCACTGAAGAAGAAGGCGCTCCAGCCCCTTCTCAAACAGCTCGCCGTGGACAAGGACCTGGGCGGTCGCATCGTGGCCACGCTGGTGGCCCTGCGGCATCTCCTCCGGGATCCGGATCGGGAAGCCGAATGGCAATTCCTGGTGCAGAAGGCCCGCTTGTGGCTGGGTGCACTTCCCGCACGCCCTCCCGGCAGCAGTGATTGGGAGGCCTGGCTGGATCGCGAACTGCCGATGGCGTAGCGCCACCGGTGGATTGACTGACTAGCGTTTGGTCACGTTTCGATGGTGGAAACGGTCGGCGGGACGACCGTGGCTGTTGGACGCGCCAGCGAGCTCCGCCAGCGGTCAAGCGGGATCAGGCCGATGCCGATGATGGCCAGCTGGGAACCCACGAAGACGAACATCCAGAAAAGGGCCGATTCGATGAAGCCATAGGCGTGCAGGCCAACGCCGAGCATGTTGGTGCCGAACCAGGACCAGCTCGTGACGATGTTTCCGGCCACGCCAAGGACCGCGATTCCGCGGTGGCGCACGAGCCCCCCCCAGCGGGCGTGCAGGACCAGGGCGTTCCAGAGGACGATCAGGAGCGCCCCGTTTTCCTTGGGATCCCAGCCCCAGAAGCGGCCCCAGGATTGATCGGCCCAGATGCCGCCCAGGATCGTGCCGACGAAGCTGAACAGCGTGGCGAAGGCGATGATGCCATAGATCATCCGCGACAGGCTCGCGGCGGTGTCCTGGTCGAGCCCGCGGGTGAAGACGCCGCGCATGATGTAGACGATCGACAGGAATCCGGCCAGAAACGTGGCGCCATAGCCGAGCGTGATGACGACGACATGGGTGGCCAGCCAGAAGTTCGTATCGAGAACGGCCTGCATCATGGTCATCGTGTCGCCGTCCATCGCCAGATTGTGCGCCACGAGCAAGGTCAGGAAGCCCAGGCCCGAGGCGGTCACCGACCCGACGCCGTTCCGATAGAGGCGCTCCAGGATGAGCCCCAGCACCACCCCACCCCACCCGACGAAAATTGCCGAGGAATAGAGGTTGGTGACGGGGGGGCGTCCCTGGATATAGATCCGTGAGATCAGCCCGACGGTGTGGACGACCAGGGCGAGGGTCAGGATCCAGAGCGCCGAACGGGCCAGCGGCCCCTCATTCCTCAGCCAGGAAAGGGCGGCCAGGACGAACACGATGACATAGAGGGCCATCGCCATCATGAAGGGGGCCGCCTGGTTGAAATCCCATTCATGATTCAGGCGGGCCCGCGTCTTCGAAGCCACCTCGTCGGTGAGCCCGGAAGCCGCCTTGACGGCCGCGTTGAACGCGGCGAAATCCTGATCCCGCCAGGCGATGAGCGACTCGGTCAGCGAGCGCGCGTACGCCATCGATTGACCGCCGGAGCTGTTGCCCACGCCGGCACTCCGTATTGTCGTCCAGTCCTGGACGCCCTTCGGGGCCGGTATGAAGCGGAGGCGTTCGGCATCTTCGAGCGTGAAATAGAGGGCCAGCTTGTTGTGCAGGTTCATCAACTGCCGTTGGAACGGAGTCCAGTCGTTCTTGTCGATCCCCCTCGCCAGGTCGAACTGCCGGACGAGTTCATCCTCCTGCGCCATGATCTCATCGATCGAAAAGTACTTGCGCTTGTCCGGTGCCTTGATCAGAGAGAGAACTTCCGGGTGGTCGATCCGAACGATTTCATAGGCGCGTGCCTGCTTTGGCCGTGCGATGACATCGAGCAGCCATTGCACCGCCCGGGTCTTCCGGTGACCGTTCACCCGCTCCCGATCCGAGGTGCCGCTCTCACCTGACAGCCAGAACGTCTGGCGGTTCGAAATGACCATGAGGCTCGTCCTGGCCAGCGTATCCAGCGGCTTCACCCTTCCCTGGTCCTGTACCGGAAGTCGGCCGAAAGCGCTCAACTGAAACTCACCGTCCCTGTGCGGACGGAGATTCGAGGCAACGTAGAGAAGACATGATCCGAGGAGCAGCCAGGGCAGCCAGTCGATCAGCGGGCGTCGGTTCGTCATCGGTTACGTCCCCGATTCAGGAACCCGAGCAGCCGGATTCCGAAGTGGATGATGAGCCCCAGTGCCCCGATCACACAGGCGGCATAAGGGAGCAGCCAGCCCGGGTTTTTCACCACCTGCAGCACGGTGCCGGTATCGCCCTGGAGGAAGCTGGACTGGTAGAACGTTTCGCCGCGATAGCGCAGGGGGTTGTTCATGAAGATCCGCACCCGGCGATCTTCGCCCCGCACCCGGTCGACGAGGCGGACATCGCTGGAATAGTTCATCGGCGTTTCGGTTCCGGGATACTTGTCATGGCGAAAATCGATGAGCGACATCTCATACGACTTGTACTCGCGTTTGAAGCGGAGGCTGATGTCGAACGATCGGCCATCTACCACGACCGGCTGGATCACCGGTTCCGCCATGAGGGAGAAGTAGAGCGAGACGAGCCAGGTGCCAAGCCGGGCACCGTCCTTCTCGAGGGTGACATAGGCCGTCGGGAAATCGCTCCGATCCCGATCGGTGCCGCTGGCCGGCGGACGATGCCGGACCGTGATTCCCCGGCTCATCGCGAAGCCACGATCCGCCACGAGGGGCCCCTGCCCGCCCTCGGAGCCCTCCAGAAGATCGGCATTCTGGTGGTATTCGTCGACGCGGATATCGAACGGAAGCTCTTGATCGCGGATCAGGCCGCGACGGGAAAGCCGGGAATGCGGCACGACCACGACCTTGTCGACGCCCGGGTCGGATCGGTCAGTGATCGCCAGTTCCACTTCGCGGATATCCTCGGCGAAATTGGCCGTCTCCCCCTCCATGATCGTCATGTTGTTTTCCCGCGCCAGGAGTGCCGTCAGGAATTCGCCCGTGATGAGGAGAACGATGCCGAAGTGAACGAGGATGATTCCGGCCCGCTTCCACTGCCAGCGAAAGCGCACGGCATGTGCGGTCAACAGATTCAGCAGCAACAGACCACCCAGCGTGAATCCGCCCGGGTACGGAATGGCACCCGGCACGTTCCACTCGCGCGGCAGAAATATCTGGATGGGGATCATGACGAAATACGATCGGAAATATTTCGAGAGAACGGTCCAGATCCCCAGATCGATCTGGGCCCAGGTGCCCGCGAAGATGAGGAAGATCGACAGGGCCAGCAACACGACCGTCAGCTGGAGGGATGAGAGCGTTCTGAAGAGACGCCGCAATGGACTCATCGAGCCCCGCCGGTCATTCGCACCGACCCGAGGAATTGCCGGAACGCCGGTTCCTCCCGATCCAGAAGGTCGTGGGGGCCGGTCATCTTGATGAACCAGCTGATGCCGGGGCGCGGAAGGCCAACGACCAGCGTCCGCTTTCGCGCTGGGTCGCTGCCACCTTCGGAGATGTCGAAGAGACGGGCTGGAAATCCGGCCAGCTCGATCGACTCGGAGGGTTGATCGGTTGGATCAGCCACCGGAGCCAGTCCGAGTTGATTTCGCCAACGGTTGATGTTGGCCATCAAATCGCCGCCGGGCCCGGCGAAGCGAGTGATGGCCACCTCACTCCCTCCGTCCGACAGCTTGATCGTGGCCACCCGCATGTCGCGAGGTCTGGGATCGACCGTCCATCCGCCGGGAAGGCTCCAGATCATCGATTCCGCGCCCTCGTCGCCCGGGGCGACCGGGGCGGAACCGTGGCCGTCCGAAATGTCCGGATGGCCGCCGCTTCCTTCCGGAGATCCCGCCAGATGCACCGTGCTGATGAAAGCCTCGAACTCGGCGGCGTGGCGGGAGACGCGCGTTGCATCATCGAACATGAGGAAGAACCAGAGTTGCTGCGATCCCGGAAGTATGGCCGCCAGGATCTGCCTGGCGGGCGCATCGCCCGTCGCCGGGCCGGTCAGGTTCACGTAATCAATCGTTCGCCCGCCGGCATCGATGCTCTTGACCAGCTTACCCACATCCATGGCGGACACCGGCTCGAGTGCGATCTGCTCGCGCCAGCGATTCACATTGTCGAGCAGATCGCCCGCGGCCAGCGTCAACGGCGTCACGCGGATCTCGAGCGGCGGACTGCCGGCCTCGACGATGAGCGTGGCGAAGCGCATCCCGGTGCCGGGCACTTCCTGCCAATCCGCGGGAAGTTGCCAGTGCGGCACTTCGGCCCCGCCGGGCGACATCGGCGGCGGTGACATGACGGGGGGCGGGGCGACGCGCTCGGCTGGCACCTCGTAGGCGCGAATCTTGCTTTCACGGCATCCGACGCCTGCGCCGGCTGCGGACAACGCCAGCACGATCAGGGCTCCGAGCGAAACGTCCCCGACGGATCGGCGGCGCAGAGTCAATCCTTGATTCATCAGGGGATTCTAGGGTTCCGGGTCCTTTCCGAACAGCCCACCCGGCGATTCCATATCCAAATCATGACAATTATCAGTGTTGGTGGCGGTAATTGCTGAATAGATGGCATCCGCCCTTGTGCCCGGAGGCCGTGTGCCTTATTAATTGAGATGTCAGCGGTGCAGACTTATGACCTTCCACCTGCCATGCAGGGGGGTCCATGAGAACGAATGCCATTAATTGGTCCCTTCAGGGCACGATTTTTTTCCTCGCCCTGAGTCTCGCCGCATGTACGGACGAGAAGACCATTTTCGTCGAACGCCCGCTCTACGATGACCCCCCAGCTGCGGCTCAGGGCTTTCTTGGGATCGATGATCAGGATGCCAATCTCACCGTGTGCGGCAATTGCCATGTCGGTCAGCAGGCCAAGTGGGAAAACACGGGTCATGCAGATGCCTGGGCCACGCTTCAAGCGTCGGGTGGTTCCCAGGCTTTCTGCCAGAATTGCCACTCGGTGGGTCCCAATGGCAACCCGACCACGGGCGCCGTCGGCTATGCCGGAGTCGCAGACGACCGGTATCACAATGTCCAATGCGAAAGCTGTCACGGCCCCGGCCTCAACCATGTGACCAATCCGGACGCGAGCCAGCCGCAAGCCTCCATCGCCATTCTCGAGTCAGGCCTGCCGACCAAGAATTGTGCGGAGTGTCATACCGGCGCGCATCATGCCTTCGCGGATGAGTGGGCGGTCTCGCGGCATGCCACGTTCAACTCGATCGCCAAATCCAGCACGTCGACGAGCTGCCTGAGCTGCCACTCCGGCCAGGGGGCACTCGCGGCCTGGGGCGTCACGTCCAACTACATCGAGAAGAATGCCCCTCGCAGTGAGCATGTCGGCATCACCTGTGTCGTCTGCCACGATCCGCACGCCAAAAACAACCCGGCGCAACTCCGCTTTCCGATCGATGTGCCCGACGAGGACCTCAATCTCTGCATGAAGTGCCACAACCGGCGTTCGAATCCCGAAACCGAGTCCGCGTCACTCCGCGGCCCGCACGCCCCTGAAGGGCCGCTGCTTCTCGGCACGGCCGGATGGTGGCCCCCCGGATTCGAACCCGAAGTGGATCGAATCGTGGCCACTCACGGCACCACCGGCAATCCGCGGCTCTGTGCGTCATGCCACGTGACGTCATTCGAAGTGACCAATCCGGAAACCGGCGGTTTTGTCTTCAGTGCCACCGGGCATCTTTTCAAGGCGGCACCCTGTCTTGATGAAACCGGCAAGCCATTGCCTGAGGATGAGTGCCCGATCGAGGAGCGGACGTTCAATTCATGCGCCCAGAGTGGCTGCCACGGATCACCCGTGGCCGCTCGATCGGCCTTCCTGACCGCGAACAACCGGATGGCAAATCTGGTCGAAGAGGTCGAGCGACTGCTCACGCTTGTTCCCGCCGGTGAGTTCAATACCACCGACGGACGCTTCACCGTGGCCGACGGGGCGTGGTTCAACGCGCAGCTGGCCGACAAGAAGGGCTCGCCCACGCACAATCCGTTCCTGACCGAGCAATTGCTGGTGGCCAGCATTGATGCGCTCGAAGCCGCCTACGGCGTCACCGCGGCACCCTCGGTTTCACGGGAACGGATGTTCAAGTAATCCGATATGATGTGACCCGCACCCGCCATTTCGGACCGCTTTTCTGGATCGTGACGGGTGGCGCGGCATGGTTGGCATGGGGTTGTGAACGACCGGGCCCGGGTGATTCTCCCCCGGGCCCGACTGTTTCCCCGACAGCGGTCGCTTCGGCTACCGGAATCGTCGACCGCCACGGCCCCTCCTGCGACATCTGTCACGATGCCAATGAAGCCAATCCAAGGCCTGGACGCGACGGGTGGTTGCCCACCTGCACCACCTCCGGATGTCATCCGAAAGCCTGGACCGAGACGATCTTCCACCGGGTCGATCCCGAAATTTTCAAAGACTGCACGAACTGCCATGTACCGCATGCCTGGAAGGCCGTCGGTGCCGATTGCCGTTCCTGTCACGGGAATGCCGCGACCCCGGCGGCCACCGCCGCCATGGCCTCGTTCGTCCATGACCGCCATGCCGATCTCGAATGCGCCGTCTGTCACCAGAGCACCGAGCGACACGGTTCGCTGGTCATAACCGCCAATCGGCAATGCCAGGCCTGCCACCACGGGCCGCCGCCCGCCGCCGCCTGCGGCGCCTGCCACGGAGCCACGGAAATCAGCGGCCAGCGGATCGAAACCGTGTTGATGCGGCTGAGCGCAGGGACGCCACCCCGTGAGCGCCCGATGGAATTCGATCACGCCCGACACACCGGCGTTGCGTGTGAAACCTGTCATATCACCCCCATCGAGGGTGGCGTGCGCGCCGACTGCGCCGGGTGTCACCAAAAGCATGACCGCCCGGAGGCGTCCTGCCGCACCTGTCACGCCGCGCCTCCCGCCGGCGTTCACTCCCTGAAGGTTCATGACACCGGTTGTGCCGGCTCGGGATGCCACACCGACAACGGCATCGAGTCGACGCGCTACACCCGCGAACTCTGTCTCTCCTGTCACACGGAACTGTTTGATCATCAACCCGGCAAGGCGTGCGCGTCGTGTCACCTGGTTGCACTTGGACACACGGGTGGCGGCTCATGAGGTTTTCGCGCGGCACTTTGCCGGGCCTGTCGATCTGTCCAGCCCTGACGGCCGGTATCCTCCTCATCGCCAGTTGCCTGCCGGCGGCCGCACAGGGAATTCGCGGGGAATTCCGCGTGGGCGCTTCGGCCATCGATTTTCGAACGGTGGAGCGAGACAGTTTTCCCGAATCCGAGGTGCCCGGAGACGGGATCACCCGACGCCTTCCCGACGGCTCGCTGGTGACCTGTGTGCCCGGCGGCTACTGCTATCGATACCGCTCGGGGACTCTGCAGACGGCCTCCCCGATGACCCAGGATCTGAATCTGACCGCATGGCCTGGGTGGCGGGGGGTGCAGGCACGAACCCATCTGCGAGGCCGATTCGGAAGCGACGACTTGTGGCCGCGGAGTGACCAGGAACTGGCCGTCCTCGATCTCTCCGTGGATTTCGATCGCGACGACTTTCGACTGCGAGCCGGGCGACAGGATCATCACGGCGGTCTCGGCGCGATCCACTTTGATGGCGGCAGTATTCTCTGGAAGGGTCCTTCGACGCTGCGGCTCACGGCGTTCGGTGGACGAAGCCTTGGGCGCGGTCTCGACGCCCCCTATTCCGGCTCCCTTCTGGCCGAGGCGGACAACATCGCCAACGAACTGGGAGCCGTGCTGATCGGTTTCGAGGGACGGGTACGCCCGACCTCTACGTTGTCGACAAGTCTCTTGTACCAGCGCGAAATACGAACCGACCGCGCCTCGCTGTACAGCGAACGAATGGCACTCGATGCCGGCTGGCAGGCCGGGCGATCCCGTGCCGAATTTTCGGGAGATCTCGACGTCGCTTCGCTTGTCATCAACGATCTGAGGCTCCTGCTCGGTCGATCGATCACGCCCGGGCTCGACCTGGCCATAGAGGCTCGCCACTCGAGCCCGTTCTTTGAACTCTGGACGATCTGGGGCGCGTTCACCCCGGTCGGATTCGACCAGCTCCGGCTGTCCGGGTCATACCGGGCTTCCGCGGTACTCACGTTCGACGCCACCGCCGCCTACCGCGATTACCGGGATACTGAAACCGGCATCGGCCTCGCACCGATCGAGGGAGATGCCTTCCGCAGCCACCTGGGTGGCGGGTTTCACCAGGGTGGCTGGTCGGCGAGCGCCACGGCCGGTGTCGACCACGGCTTTGGTGCCTACCGGGGGCAGTTCGACCTGGCGCTGGATCGGTCGTTCGGACCGCGCACCGCATTCGGGCTTCACGCATTGGGAACCGAGCAATTCACCGAGTTTCGGTTCGGTGAGGGAACCACCCATGGTGTCGGATTCGTCGGACGGCATGGCGCCGGCGCTGTCGACGTGACGGCGCAACTCGCTCGTTTCCGCCACACCTTCCACAACCGTCCCGGGTACGAGGACTACGACCAGTGGCGCGGCACGCTCGCGCTGAAAGTCAGGTTCGGCTCCGATCCGATTGCGTTAACGAACCAGGCCGGTGGGGCGACACGATCATGAGCCGCCTCCGCCGGGTCATCGGGGCCGCGCTGCTCCTCGCCGTCGTCGTGTCGAGCGGAGCGGTCCCTTCGCCGAAACCATCCCCCTTTCCGCACACGAAGCACTCCCGCCTCTTCACGTCCTGCGCGCCCTGCCACGCGGAGATCGGAACGGATCGCCCGGAGGAGCTGGTTCGGGTAAGCATCAACGACTGCGCCCGCTGCCACGACGGGCAGACGGCGCCGCCCGTGGCGTGGCAGCCACCCCTCCCGGATCGGGGAAACTTCAAGTTCTCGCACGAACAGCACGTCGGCCGGGAGAAGATTGCGTGCACGGTCTGCCACCTTGCCGCTGGCGCCACCGGCCGGATGCCTGACATGGTTCGTCCGACGGCTGAAACCTGCCTCGCCTGTCACCAGGCCACATCACACCTGGCGGCGGATGCGTCCTGTTCCACCTGCCACGGACCATTGGCTGAATACCCCGGCCTGACGGCCGAGCGGATCGCGGCCTTCCCCCACC
>Ga0163152_10003815_pt1 | contig 19217 bp, 12 predicted proteins | sample OliLakLV19MP8IB2_FD_148635 | JGI IMG/M metagenome (GOLD analysis project Ga0163152, IMG submission 148635) | Freshwater microbial mat bacterial communities from Lake Vanda, McMurdo Dry Valleys, Antarctica - Oligotrophic Lake LV.19.MP8.IB-2 | ecosystem: Environmental > Aquatic > Freshwater >...
ACACGTAGCCGAAAGAATATGCGCTTCTTTTGGTAAATACCCATGTTCTTTCAAACGAAGCCAGCCGAGACGTGGTAATTGTACTCTGCCTTTTTCTACCTTTATTGTCCCTGTTAATTTGAAACCTAGTTTGGAATTATGTTTGGATTTAAATTTAGGGAAGCCAGCTTTTTGCCAGATTTGTTGGCTTTAAAGAAATTACCGAATGCTATTTGGAGGTTACGCAAAGCTTCCTGCGGAGCGCACTTTGAAACATCGTACATCCAAGGAAAGTCAGTAGGCTTCATGGTGTTTAGTTCACGGTGAAGAGAGATAGCATTGGGCTTTGAGATTTTGTTTTTAATGCGGTCCAATGCCCAATTCCAAGCGAATCTTAGCTGAAAAGCAACTCATTAACGAAAGCATGTCGCTAACAAGTTCCTCTTCATACGACTTCCCTAAAATCTCGTCAATCCACTCAATCTCAACACCATACGACTCGAAAAAATCCTTCAAGAAACCAAAGTTGAAGCGGCAAAGTCTGTCTTTGTGCTCGATGACTACTTTGCTTATTTTCTTTTCTAAAATCAACCTAAAAAGTTGTTTTAATTTAGAACGGCTATCGGACATACCTGAGCCTACTTCTTCAAATGATGCAATAATCTCATACTTCTTTCCGACGCAATAAGACAGAACTCTGCCAACCTGTCTATCTAAATCGCCTTTTTGTTTTTGCTCATGACTACTGACTCTGCAATAGGTAGCGACTTGGATTTTATCTGATTTAGTCTGTTCTGGTGGATTATTAAGAATAATATTAATATCGAACATCTTGTAGCGTCTATGATTGCCTTTGGTACGAATGGGAACAAGTTTACCTTCCTCATCCCATTCTCTAAGTGTTTTGGAACAAACTCCTAGAAGTTCGGCAGCCTTGCTGACGCTAATCAACTTGTTCATTAACAATACCTTCTTTTTGGAATATTCCAAACCAGTAGTCGTATATTTTCTGGAATTCGGATGGAGTTGGAACTTTATCCAACGGGAAGGGGATAGGGTAAACTTCCCCTGTATCAACCTCAAATTCTGTTTTAGTAACTCTGACAATCATCTTTTTTTTCATCCTCTACTCCTAATTAGTTATTAAATTATTATACATAATCCTTTAAGAAAGTTTAAAAAAGTACAAGATTTTTACCTACTGTTGCCGGACCCTCGCAATGTCCTGAGATAGCCATGTTGCTCCGCGAATGTCTGTCCATGGTAGTCTCTGGAACATTTTCATCGATAATGGCTCGTATCATTAAAGAGCATTAGCTTCCCTTGCTGCTCATTCTTAAACATCAAAATAGACAGGCTGGCCTGATCTAACTCGAAATGCTCGCGATACAGCCGATGCGGGATTCCAAGAAAATGGGCGATGATTAAACGCAGCGTTGCCTTATGGGAAACAATCAAGGCAGTCTTGCCATGGTTCTCTTTGATTATTCTCCGCATTAACGGAATGACGCGCTGAACTACCTCGATGGCCGGCTCGCCGCCCTCTGGCGCAAACAAATACGGATCTTGTTCCCATTCTTCGTATTCGTCCGGCCAATCGCGAATAACTTCATCTTTACTCCGGCCTTCCCATCTGCCATGATTGATTTCTTGAAGTTCTGGAGCAATTTGAAGATTACAACCATGAGCATAGGATTCATTTTCTTTACGAGCATGAATTATGCTTTGCGCTGTTTCGATTGCTCGTTTTTTGTCGCTACAATAAACAGAATCGATGTCTTCATTCTTAAGCCGTTCTGCAAGTTTTGCAGCCTGCTCCAAGCCGCGTTCAGAAAGAGGATTATCAATCGACCCGGCAAATACGCCTTCTGGAGCGATTGTATTACCATGTCTTACTAGAAGAATTCTTGCCATAATGACTCCATAATGACATTCCCATCATGAATGTCATTATACCGATCAATGAACCTAAACTGCTCATTAACAGGCCATTGATATCTGGAGCATGATTTGGCAATGCAAATTGACCCAATTCAGCAAGAGCGGGAACAATGAAAACAGCAAAGATTGGAGTTATATAAAAGAAAATGGACGTAAATCAAAAACGAATTTAAGCCAGCAAAAAGACCATATCGCAAAAAATATGACATGGTCAGCATGACGGAATAAATTGAAATAGTTCTCAATCCGGTATAGATAGAGAATACCGGCCAGCGTTACGGCTAAGAGAGATTTCATTCGATGGCTTCTGCCGTTTTCTCTGGTTCGATCTTCGATACGCGCCGTTTCGGTTTCTTCTCAATCTTCCGGAATTCAATCTTGTCCTTGGCGTCATTCATGGCCAATTCAATGTCGTCTCCGGGAACAATAAATTCTCGGATGATCTGTTCGCTGAGAGGATTCTCAACGTGCTTCTCAACCGCGCGACGCATTGGGCGCGCTCCGTACTGCTTATCGAAGCCTTTAGAGAAGAGGAATTCGCGAGCGTCTTCAGACAAGCTCAAGCTGATATTCTTTTCCTTGGCGCGCTTGCCGACAGCCTCGATCTCAAGACCGACGATATGGTAAATATCGTCTTTTGACAGACTGTCGAAGATAACAACCTCGTCGAGACGGTTGATGAACTCCGGCTTGAATTCCTGCTTGATGGCTTCTTCGTACTTCCGGCGAAGAGCTTCGTTTTCGTCTTCCGCGCGCCGCCCAAAGCCCATACTCTGCTGACTGATAGATGCAGAGCCGACATTGGACGTCATGATGAGAATAGTATTGCGGAAATCAACAACGCGACCTTGTCCATCAGTCAAACGGCCGTCTTCCAAGACTTGCAAGAAGAGATTGAAAACATCTTCATGGGCTTTTTCGATTTCGTCCAGAAGAATGACGCTGTACGGCCGACGACGGACTTTTTCGGTCAACTGCCCAGCTTCTTCATATCCAACATAGCCGGGCGGAGCGCCGATCAGCTTGGAGACTGAATGCTTCTCCATGTATTCTGACATGTCGATGCGAACCATTGCTTCGGCAGTTCCGAACAAGTACCATGCAAGCGTCTTCGCCAGCATTGTCTTGCCTACGCCAGTTGGCCCCAAGAACATCATGGTTGCGATAGGACGCGATGGATCTTTCAGGCCGGCTCTGGAGCGGCGGATGGCGCAAGCTACGGCATTGATCGCTTCGTTCTGGCTGATGACTTTCTTATGCAGCTCTGATTCGATCTGTAGCAGCTTTTCCTTATCTGTCGTTGCGATGGCGCTGAGCGGGACTCCGGTCATGATCGAGACAACTTCGCGAATTGCTTCTGCGCTGACTTCTCCTAATATTTCCGTCGATGAGCCTGTCAGGGCTTCCTTGATCTTCAGAAGCGATTCTTTGACTTTACTTTCCCGCTCCTTGAATTCATGAGCCATCTCATACTTCTCTGACGCTACGGCGCGCTCTTTGATCTCTTCGATCTTGCCGACCATTTCCTCAAGCTCTTTCATCTCCGGCGGTTTGATGGTCTTTGAAAGGCGAACCTTGGCTCCAGCTTCGTCAAGGACGTCAACAGCCTTGTCCGGCAGGAATCGATTCGTAATGTAGCGCTCGCTGAGATGAATTGCTTCCTTCATCGACTCTTCAGAGAATGTTACGCAATGATGCTTCTCGTAATGCTTTTTAAGGCCGCGAAGAATCTCCAACGTTTCCTCGGCAGTCGGAGCATTGACGATGATTGGCTGGAATCTGCGTTCAAGCGCGGAGTCTTTCTCAATGTATTTGCGGTACTCGGAAAGAGTCGTTGCGCCGATACATTGAACTTCGCCGCGAGCCAAGGCCGGCTTCAGCAAGTTTGAGGCGTCAATTGAGCCTTCGGCGTTGCCTGCGCCAACGAGGGTATGAAGCTCATCGACAAATAGAATGATATTCTTATTGCGCGCCAGTTCATTAACAACGGCCTTTAGTCGTTCTTCGAATTGACCCCGGAATTTGGTTCCCGCGACCATCAAAGCAAGATCAAGTTCGATGACTCTCTTATTGAGAAGAATGTCAGGAGCGCCAATTCCAGAAACGATCATCTGAGCGAAGCCCTCGACGATGGCTGTTTTGCCAACGCCAGCTTCTCCCAATAGGACTGGATTATTCTTTCTGCGGCGAGCTAGAATCTGAATTAGGCGAGCGATCTCGTTGGAGCGACCAATACATGGGTCCAGCTTTCCATCCCGAGCAAGCTGAGTCATGTCGCGCCCGAAGTTGTCTAGGGCCGGAGTCTTCGATGCTTTCTTACGGGCCGGAGCATGATTGGATTCGTCGTCGTCATCGGCATCATGCGAGCCTTGCGGCGCTACTGGCGCAGGATCATTCGCGCTGCTGTACTTAATGGTTGCATCTTTAATGCGGTCTACATTGACGCCGAGATTAACAAGCATCTGCAACGCAACGCCGTCTTCGACGCGCAGTAGCCCGAGCAGAATATGTTCTGTCCCGATATGGTTGTCGCCGAAGGATCTGGCCTCTTCGACTGAGAGTTCGAGTACTCTTTTTGAGCTGGGAGTAAAGGGTAGCTCTCCGACAGTAGCAACGTCGGGAGCAGGTTTTACTATTTTGATTAATTCTTTTTTGGCGGAGTCGAGATCGACATTCAGGCTTTCGAGAACCTGACCAGCGATGCCTTGATGATCTCTTAGCAGACCAAGCAGGATATGTTCTGTCCCGATATAATCGGCATTTAAACTGACTGCCTGCTCCCTCGCATACTTCATTGCTTTTCTGGCTCTGTCAGTAAATCTTTCAAACATTAAGATCATCCTCAAAGACCTGATTGCATTATGCCTGCCGCGCTACTTAAAGTCAAGCATTTAGCATCAATTATACGCTGGATGCGAACTTGCAATTAGCATGAACCCAAGCAATTGCGTCCATTTGCGAGAGTCCTTTTAATTGCGACGGAACGCCAGAATGATCTGAAGGATCGCCGCTCTTCTCGGTATTTAACCATTGATTACCGGCGTCTGGTAGGTCTTTTTCTGACTCTGGGACTGGCTTTTTTCGAGGCAATCCTTTTTTGTTCTTGTTAATAGGCATAATAATTCCTCCAATAGCTAAATACAAAGGTAAAATAGGGCTTCCTGTAGAAATAGTCTTCAAAGAGCATTAGGAGATCATCTATGGCATGTTGCGGCAAAGGAACCCCCAAGCCCCCGGCTCCGGTTCGGCAGTTGCCTAATCCCCCTGCAACGCCCAAGAAACTGCCGGTTAGTATTGGTAAGAATATTCTTCCTCCAGCGGCCCCAGCGGGGACTTTTAATCCGCCCGGAAAATATTGCGATAAATGCGGATGGATTGTTGCTGTCTCTAAATTTGCCGATCCAGTTACGGGCAAAATTATTGAAAAGCGTTCTTGTACAAATCGAAAATGCATTGATTACTAAGGAATAATAATGTTTGAATTATTTTTGCTGGTCATCGCCATCGAGAATCTGGCTGACATCTTTACGAATGTAGAATGGCTGGAATCGGCTCGCGTTTGGTTTGAAACTAATGCAGGCCCGTTTTGGAAGTTGGCGCGCTGCAAGTATTGTCAAATGTTCTGGCTGTCGCTTATATGCGCTACTGTAGCAGTTCCGGCTTGGATAATCATGACTCTTGCCATTCATCGACTGGCGTTCATCTTTTCTGAATTTAGCGACCGTTATATCAACGGCGCTCCATTGCATTTGTTTGTTCAACAGAAAAAAGATTAAGGCCGTTCTGGTTGTTGGTTGGTAATGTACGTTACGGTCGTTCCGTCGTAATGGTAAATCCGTTTGATGTACAAAAACAGCTCGCGCGTCCCTGCGTAATTCAAATGCCCAGAGTCGAGCGGATATGGCGATACATTGAATGTTGAGATCAAATCCCTGACAACATCAACAGTCAGCGTATTTGGATGGGGATTCTGTCTATAGACCGTCCGGTCGAATTCATTGCCAATTAGAACAACCCTTGGATCAGCTCCGCCGGCCCTATGTTTAACGGCTAAATACTCAAACTGGTAAGCCTTTTCCGGGTTAGGCTCGATGCTGTATGTATCGCCAATAGCCGGCGCGAATGGCAGATCTGTTTCCAGAACGATAGCCTGCGCATCAACCTGATAGTCTCTGATTAGTCTTGACTCGAATTGATTGACTCCGCTTAACATCGTCAGCGTCAAGCCAGTATATTGGAAATGATTCTTTAGCGGCGCTCCGAAACGAATCGTTGTCGGAGTTACTTTCGACGAAACGACTCCAGACGGATATTTGACCGTTGATTTGGTATCGATGGGATCAAGCCTGTAGGCCGAAGGCAGCGCATCCCGCGCGTCCATGAGTAGCAAATAGATCGCAGCTATATCCGGGCCGGAGACGACAATAAGCGCGCCGGGTTGAAATGAGGGAACCTCGTTAGTAATGAATTCTAATGGAGTCATTATGTTGATACTACCAAGTTGCCCGTTGACAAAACTCTAACATCGTTTGGCGAAGCAAGCTCTTCTAATCCAAATTGATAGAAGATGTTTCCATCCTCATCGATCTTAACGACTCGTCCGGAAGTCGCCTCTTCAGAGAATGACTTTTCAATAGAGACTAGATTGCCGTCTTCGTCAAGTTGAACGTCTGCGGCATAAGTTCCATCAGATGTTTCCTGTTCGAAGACAACTCTTCCAGACCGCTTCTCGACGATCTTGATGATGCCTCGCCGACTGTTGAGTACGTCCAAATCAGTCTTTATTTCTGAAGAAGTACTGCTTGTTGACCCCGCCGTCGTAGCTGTTGTTGTCGTTGTATTGATCTTATGGACGACTCCGCCTCCAACCGTTGCAGTTACGGTCTTCTCGGCTACCGTTTCCGGCGGACCTTCTCCCTCGACTATTCCAGCAACGGCGATATAGCGTTCATTGTATTCAATTGCGTTGCCCAATGTCAATAAGGAGAAGTCAACCGAGTTATCTGAGAAGACTATTTCTCCAGTTGATGGGTCGATTTCAATAACTGACGTAACTTCTGAACTGTTTACGCCGGTTATAATGTCGTTTCCACCCTCGGCTGTCAGCAATGGTTTTGCATTTGAAATCAACCAATTTTCTTCAGTCGTTCGGCTTACAGAGATTGGCCGGAATAGCCCGCGAATGAATTTGATATCGCCAACAAAGATCGGGATTCCTCTTGGGCCTACCAATGTTGCGTAATTCGCATTGTCTGAATTAATGCCTTCCTTAGCAGCGGTAGGATCGATGTTAATGTAAAGCCTGTAGTCGGTAACTGATGTATCGCCGAAGAACGCTTCCAACTGTCCCGCATGAGCAGAAGAAAGAATGACGGGGCTGACGTTGGCTGACATGGCTTCTGTATTCGGGCCGGTCAGTCGTCCTACTTTATCGCTGGCATTTGAAAGAGTCATCGACAATCCAGCGCCAGAGATAATCATCTTGCTCAGATCCATTTTTGACAAACTAACGTTCGTTGACCAAGCAATATAAAGAATCTTAGCGGTTCTATTATAGATGACTGATAGCGGGTAGAGATCTGTCTGATTTCTAACGTTATTGCTAACGAAGCCCTTTATGAGTTGACCTTCGCGGTCAAAGATAATAATTCGGTCATTCAACGTATCCGTTGCCAAGAATGTTCGATCAGCCAAGCGCTCGACAGACGCAACGCCGTCAAGGCTACTTTCTCTCAATCCTAGATTGTTTTGAGATGCCTGAAGCGGAGAGAGCGGCAGAGACGTTCCATCAAATCCAACGACAGGCGTTTCGAATGAGATAGAAGATAAATTGGTAGAGATGCTTGCCTGCTGAATGCTATGCTGCATCCCATAAACAACGTCGCCAACGTCGATGCGGCCGTCAATAATAACTTCGCCGGGATTGACAACCGCAGCATTTTCTAATTTCGCGGCGCGTAAGAAATCATCGGTAGTATCGATTGTCAATCCGCTATTAACGCTTGAGGTAATATAAGAGATCGTTACTGAGCGAACGACCGGAGACCCGGTCTTGCCCGGATTTGCGGCAAGCGCAATTTCGATTTCTACGGAACGATTTTCGGCTACATCAGGATATCCGCCAGATTCCGAGAAGAATGAAGAAAATGGAGCTGCCGTACTTTGGTCAAACGTTTCATAAGATGGAGCGCTGCGAGCGCGGGCCTGAATACTGCCGCCGTTCGTTTCGCCAACCCAACTAATAGCCGCCCAATGAGACTTTTGCGGAGTCTTAATTCGGAAGCGGATTCTGCCCGAGTTGTTATAGAACAGATTGTTATTGATGCGAATGCTGTCGAGATTGACAACAAAGTTCGATAGATCCCAGCCTAGCGCAGTATCGGTATAAAGCCTGATGGCATCAACCTTGTCGCGAGTAACGCCGGTAATGTCTCGAATAATTTTGCGGAATCCGGTTGTCGTTTCGTTGGTATGGATGACCGTAAATGAGTCGATCTCTTCCAATTCAGACCCATTCTTTTTCAACAATTGCAAAATGATCTTGCCATGAGCGGCTGAAAGAGTTTCGATATAAATTTCTAACTCATTGAGGCCGGTCCAATTGGCAGTTTCGCTAAATACCTTTGTTGCCTGAACGCGAACCTGTTGATCGACATTAAACTTTACGCTGAACGCGCCATGGACCTTCTTCGTCGAGTCGCTCTTGAATGACGTTTGGTTGTCGGATGCGATGGTTTCCAGCGTCCAGCCCGGAATTGACGTATTGTTAGAGAAGACATTGTCGAAACTTTCAACAATCGATTCGGTAAGCGGTTTCGTAATTTTAAAGAAAGAGCCAGCGTCATCGTCGCCAATCAGGATGTTAGATTTTAGTCTTGCTGCATTAAACTCAAGCGACGTCCTGAACGACGTTGTTGTAAGCTGTCCGCCGATTGACGGAATACCCTGAATCAAATGGTTCGTCTTGTCGATAACTGCCGTTGACTTATTGAAGTCAGTAAATGAATCTGGAGATATACCCGGAATCATAACGAGCAAGTTGGTCGAGTACGCATCAATCTCGTTCCAGATATGCTTCATGCCCAAGTATATCTGAAGCATGTTTGTTACTGACAATTCGCCCATCAGGCGCGTATTTTGATTAGACAAGGTGCGAACGAAGGAGTCGAGTTGAGCATGCGTTAAGACTCCAGCGTTTTGAAGATCTGAATGTTCTAGTAAAGGCATGCGAGCCGGCGAGAGAAAGCCGGTCGAGACCTTAGATGCATCGATTGCTTCGAGATGGAAACCGGGAAGCTGGCCCATTACTTCTTTGGTTAAATCGATCTTGGTTGGATTCTCGCTACCTCCGCGATGGCGATGGCGGTTAATGAGATCCTTAATCTGCTCGATAAAGCTAATGTCTTCTCGCAAGGATGTATCGATAGTTTCAATCGCGGAAGAATTAGTCGTTACTGTTCCAAGCAGAACGCGCCCGCCTGAAAGGAGAACTGTTGTCGAGGCGATGAAGTCAACGTCGCGGTCAAATCGGGTTGTAGCATTTACTTGAGCGTAGATGTAATTCGTCGCGTTCGGGGTCAAATTGGCGACAATTCTGACAACGGTAGTTTCTGCGGACATGAATGAGACATTGGCGCGGCCGTGAGAAATAGAGACAGACAAACCGCCCGACTTGTTTAACTCCCATCCAATAACGACGCCGTTGCCGAATATCTGAAAGAGACCTAGTAACTGTCGATCAATAACAAGGAAGCGCCTGCTGTCTTCAAGCGCGCTTAGCGCCTCGCCAGCTACAGGAGTTCCGAATTTATATGTATCAGTAAACCGCATTCTATATCCTCTTATGGAGCGGCAACAGCTAGAGCGCCGATCCGAGTAAAGCCAACTACAAAGTAAAAGATGTTTGCTTCGTTCTTAATTGAAATAGGAGCTGACGGCAAGCTGCTTGAATAGCGGCCGTCTGAATTACCTTTGCTGAACTGCATAACATTGTCTTCGGCCTGCGTCGCATGATTTTGCATTTGACGATTCATAATCTTCCTGAAGTTTTCAGGAGCGAATGAATAGTAGGGAATGAAAGGGGCTGTACTTTCGTCTGCCATAATTTACCTCTTAGTTATCCAAGAAAGATTCTGCTTCGACGTTCATCCAATACGTATTTTCCTGCGCATTGATATGACATGAAATGTTTAAAATACGAACTGGAAACCCGTCTACCGCAATCGTATCCATTGGCTTGAGTCCGGAGTATCCATATGCCTCGAACCGGATTGTCATTGGCGGCTTAGAAACGATATTGCGATAAGTTGAAATATATCTGATCGCTGCTGCTTCATCTCCTAGAGCCGGCTCTCGGATCATCAAATGCTTTCTATATCCAAGGTATCCTTCTTTGCCCGCGCCGCCCGGCAAAATAGCGTCTTCGTTAGCGTAGGCAATATGGATTGGATTACCCGTTCTTCGATCAACTGTTGATACCTGAATGACATTATAAGTATCATTGATGTTTCGGCCGAAAGAAGCGGTTCCCCAACAACATTCCTTTCCTTCGGCGGCATCGAGCGGACTTGTCCAGAAGAACGTATCTGGCGCTACTCCTCCGCCTGTCGTTCCGCCCGCAATAGTATCATAATGAAAACGTCCTAGATGATCGAAATAAATTGTTTTCCCGTCGAGCTGAGCGATCTTTACCAGCGCCGACTTATAGGACGAACCGTCTTTAAATCTGAATTGAGGCTCTTGAAATGGATTTGAAAAAGGCAGGCCGAAATCCTCTGGATCATTGGGAACTTGCGCCGGGATCGGAGTATCGTCAGCTAGAATTCTAGACTCCCCTAAGCCGGCCAATTGCGCGATGTCGCGGACTGCGGCCTTAGCCTTCATTCCGTCGTAATATGGCGATAGAACAAACTTTCCGCCCTCAAGGGCATTCATGTAGTCTTCAACCTTGAAGGTAATCAAATCGTATTCTGCCTTTGTATCGCGGCTGGAATGTACAGACATGCCTTCGAAGATTTGCCGGCCTTCTCCGCCCGGATCATGGCCAACGCCGTTTTCCCAATAAGCTTCTACTCTGAAGTAGACGGCTCGATCTAGATAGCCTTCCAGATCCATGCCGCCATCTGGAATTGGACGACTGAATACCTTAATCGTACCGCTATGATTCAATTCATTTAGACTGGTAGAGTTCCAGCTCAAATCTACTTCTTTAACGTTACAGCTTATATCAATGCCGCCGCCGGAGGAGTCTTGAGGCTCCTGCATTGGCAATTCTAGGCGTACCTGCCAAAGGTAAGGACTGCGGCCATTAGTTACGACAAAACCATTCGGCTGAGTTACGTCAGTAGAGCGAAGCGTAACCTTGACGTTGTACTCGTTTTTGTTCAACGAGAAGCCTGCATTGGTCGCAGCGCCGGTAGCGGGAACTTCTTTTTCTAATACTTCAAGATCGACGACTCTTTTACCGCTCTGGGCAGGGACTCCGTCCTTGGCAAGGTCGTTAATTGGATTACGAACATTGCCAAAGGTATCTCCGTTGACGATTTCAGCATCAACCGCAAAAAGAACTGGCAACCCCGTAATCGGATCTTTTGCTAATTTATTTTGGTCGTCCGCCGCCCCCTTTACGGTTGTCGTTACGCTTACTTCTCTTGTATCGGAAGGAAGGCGCGAAATAATATTTGGCGGAGTAGTAAATGAATCTTGCGCGATGTATTGCATAGGCCGCATTGCAAACCCGGCAGTTACATTTCCGCTATAAATTTCAACCTGTCCCGACCTTAAGATGTACGGCTCTTCGTCCGGGCCTTCAACAATCCAAGGCGTAATAAACTGCTGGCCGGCCAATGTAATAACAAATCCAGTTCGAACAGGCTCAATCTTGAATTGGAACCAGCGATTGTCTGGAGTAAACAAAGCCTCGCCATTAACGGCGTCGAATGTACTTAGTAGAGTTGCGACATTGCTCTTGATTTGGAAGAAATGCGGCCTAAAGCCTTGTACAAACAAAACGAAGAACGTTTGCGTCGCGTCTCCGAACTTGATTGCGACATAAGCTCTTTTAGTTAGATCAATTTGAAAAGGAGCGCTCTTGAGGTTGTAGAGATCGCTGTGCGCATTGAGATCGACTTCTGGAGCCGGAGAATGATCCTGTCCGTCATGGTAATAAAGAATCCCGAATGGTTGATTGTCCGCGATTGGCGTTGTCATGCGAACGCCCCAATGGATGGCCTCTTTGGGGTTCTTGGTTGCCTGAGTCATAAACGGCGTAAGTAATTCGCTTTGAGCGCCATCTGGCTTAGGCTTTAAATTGTATGTCCATTTAGCTGACGATCCAGATTTTTTCAACATGTCCTTGAAATAGACTGGATCGTACTTGCCATTATTTTTAATAAACGGCTCGATGGTCTGCCAAGTAAAAAAGTCTTTTTGCGTTTGACTGGAGTTGCTGCGCGCTTGAGCTAACGCGGCTTTAGTCTTAGCTGCGCTATCGACATTGATAACGCCATTGCCTCCAGTATCAGCAATCGCATCTTCAAGTTTCTCGCCGCCTGTATCGACTAGATAATTGTCATAGTTGTTAACATTCTCGGCCAGTCGAAAGCCATTGACGGGCGACGGTAGGGCAACAATGCCTCGGTTTCCTGAAAGCGTCATGTTTGGAAGATTGTCTTGCGTAAAGAAATAGCCAAACTCTTGACGCGGAATTCCAGCAAAAGGAGAATTTGGCAAGATATATACCTTGCATTGAGCCTTTCCTATGCTTGCTGGAGTTACTGCCATTTTTAAACCCTATCGGCGATATATTGATCTTCTGACCGCCAACTTAATCCGCTATCTGATGAAATAAGGGATTGAAGTCTTTTGTTTTGATCTAAGAAAAATAAACGGAGATGACCAAATTGCGTAGAAGAAATAGCCATGCGATGAGAAGCAACCTTTTCGTTAAACTCGTCTTTAAGGCTCTCCTTCCTTTCTAATACGGATGGTTGAGCAACAATACCTCTCTGTTTCATGTCATCTGATACATCTCCATAGATAACTGTTGGAACTATTTCAGATAGAGATGCGGCAACTGCATCTGGCTCCTGAATCAAAATATGTTCAGGAATATTCATAAGCAAGATTGAGGACTCAACAACAAATACGAAGATGATGTTTTTTGTTCCAGAGTAATAATAGCAGGACGGACTTACCCCTTCCGTTCCTTCCGGACTAAGTCGGACTGGCGACCCTTTTATTAATTGGGGGTAAAAAAAGAAGTCGTCCGGTAAAATATTATTCCAAGTCAAACCTCGATCTCCGGACCCCATTAAACGAATGCGTTGATTGGCTTCAATAAAACTGAAGATGTTTCCAGACAAGGTATAGACTGCTGAATGAGTCCCAATTTGAGGCAAGTCGCTATCTGTCGTTGTTGTTGGAGGAGTAAAATCTCCGGCAATAGCATTGAATGCGATGTCGGCTTTTATCTCAACTGTCGGATCGGCCATGCCGCCGTCATATACAATAACAGGAATTAACGCATGCATCTTTCCTATCAGATCTGCCTCATCGACCAAGGCGTATCTCGGGTCATCATCAATTGATGGAGATCGTACAAAAATATCGGCCGGAACCGTCTTCATTAAGAGCCTGTTCTTATAGACGTAGAACAGATAAAAATTCGCCAACTCGACATCTGAAAGCAAGAACGGAACCGCTGCGGTCGGAAAACTCAATGATGCCTTCGCGCTGCTGACTCCATTAATGAAATCCTCAGGGATGCGCTGAATGACATCTCTGACTGGAGTCCATGGTTGATGATTTGATGAACGGTAGGCGAAATCAATTCGCCCTTCGCGTTCGAAGGCCATGCCCGCATGGCCAAATTTACTCATTGAGCATGCGCTGACTGAAACGGACTTAAGCGGAAACTCTTCTGCCTTTAGTTCATCAATCTGAAGCTTAGTTATTTCGTTCAACGTAATTGTTGCTTTTGCTGAATCCGGTTTTTCAAGATATGCTATCTTTGATCCGACCAATGAAACAGGACTTCCTCCCGATGGATCGATCTTGTATTTCTTAAAGCGGAGCGACGGAATCGGAACGATTGATAAGCCGGCTGTTTCGCTTTGCGGAACGGCAATCTCATAGCTCGGATCTCCGCTAGTATCGTCGCCTTCAAAAAGTTGTAGTACGGGAGACTGCTTTGGGTCTGTTGAAACCGGAGCGGTATTCATGACAATACCAATTGGAAGAGCGCCGGCCTCAATGGAGATTGTTCCATTGCCAATTGAGCTTGCGCTCAATGGTTCTTGGAAAGGAACTATGGCTGTTCTTCCAGAGGTTCTTTGCGGAACTTCGCCGATTAGGAATGACTTTAGTTTGCTGGTTGGCGGAACTTGTCCAGCCGTAGCCCAATCGTTATCATAGAAAAATCTTTCGGAAACTGTTTCAAAGTCGATATAGTCTACGACGATTGCGTCGATACATGGATCTCTGTAGGCTGAAATGGAAACAGAGGCAGGTCTTGTTCCGGCCAATAATGTAAATCTGTCGAGCGAGATAGGCCCCTTGGCGTGAGTTCTGATCGAATACTCAACGCCCAATCTGGCATTCTGACTCAAATCCAAATCAAGGAACGGAGAAACATAGGAACGATCTGTTATGACCCTGGTTATTCCGCTTCCATTTGGTCCAGTAATGGATTCGAATTGTTCCTGAAGTACAAAAATACTTTTTTGTTCAGTTCTGCTTTGGGTAAAGAACGAATTCTTCTTAAGCGGAATAATCTGAGCCTTAAAATCCCTGTCAAAGAACGGGCTTGTAGGATCTATTTTCGCCTTGGCAAGAGCCAAGCTATAGCCCTTTTTAACAGGGCTTTGCGGGAAGCGTTCCGTAATATCAGGACCGCCATCATTCAAGTTGTAAACAAAATGAGCCTTCTCTGCCTGACTCTCAATTAAATCTCTGGTTTTTTCTTCTTGTGAAAGAGACAATGAACTCGGAGTCGCTTCAAATTTTTCAGGTACAATTCCATACGTCTCAGAAAGACGCCATTGGAATAACGGCGTAGTATCAGGCGGATTGACGTTAACAAACTGATATCTGAATATAACCGTCTTTGGCGTTGAATATGGCGCAACAATAGAAACCTTAAGGATGTTCCCAAAGAAAGGACCCTGAGCAACGAAAGCGGAATTAATGAAAATGACATCTCTAAATAACGGCTTGTCAATAGCAACATAGGAGATGAATGAAGCTCCGCCTTTTGTTTGGATTATATCCGAGGCTGTATCAATGATCGGGAACGTAGCGGTCTTGGGGAAGATCGGTTTTTCATGAGATAGACAATCCAATGGAGGATTGACCGATGGAAGAACATCTAATATCTGGTTTTCAGGGCTACGTTTGAAATATTCCCGACCGGCCTCAATGGCAATGTCTTTCTTGTCAGTTATCCATTTATCGCCTGCGTATAGCGGCAGAAAAACTTTGGTTGGCGTCTTGTATCCGCCGCCAACTTGTTCAAGTTGATCTGTTGGCAAGTCGATAACGTCATGACCTTCAAAACCAATCAAGCATATGCAACTCTTCGTACTGGCTACTACTTGCCCGATTATAATAGCAAAGCCAATATCTATGCCGCCGCTAGCTCTCCTAAAGTTCTCGGCGGAGACAAGCTCCTTAAGACTTTCTGAGATTTCGTATGATATTTGCGACGCCGGAACCATGCCGGCTCGCAAGATACCGCGCGGGTCCGCATAAGCGGCAAGCTCTTCGGCCTTCGGGGTTACTTGCCCATGATCTACTTTTTGGACAAAATGATAGCCCGGCTCGAATAACGGAGCCAATACTTGATAATCTCCAGGATTTTCAGTTATAGCCATTACGGAACCGCTTATTGAGTAGCGTCAAAGAATCTTCCAGAACTTCCGGAAGGAGTCATCATCTTATTGAGTTGACTACTTAGTTGGTTGGTTACCATCTTAGTAATCTTGTTAATGCTGTCGCCCTTGGCATTGATAGAGATGTTCGGGCTGAATCCACCGCCGCCTCCGCCGCCGGCCATTGCCGTTGCAGCAGAAGGCATAGAAGCCAGTCCGCCTACGAAGCCGCCATCAGCGTATTTATTAGCATTGAGCCGTTCAAGCAGCCAGCCGTATCGCTTTGAGGACTCTTTGTTCATTACAAATTCGCCCGGCATCAGCATGGCAGGAACCGAATCTTTGTCCCCAGTGCCCGGAATAAATCCGCCTGAAGCGGCGTAGACTGGATCAGAAGGAGAAGGCGCTTCAAAATCGCCCTCTTCCGCGATCTTTGCCATTTCAGTAATTGGGGCCATAGCTGCTTGCTGCGCACGAAGCATGTCTTTCTTCATGCTTGCTTCCATTTCAGAAACATTGATAACGTCCTGAGTTGCAGTACGTTGATTTTCATAAGCCTGAGTAGATGCAGTCAGGGCTTTAATTTGCTCTTCATTTGACTTAAGGAATGCAGCAGTTGCAACAGCCCCTTCATCTTGCATTTGCTGTTTCGTTTTGTTTTCAACAAGACCGCCAGAAATGCCCATGTTTTTAGCGTAGTCAGCCTCCTTAATTGCTTGTGGAACTTTTGCGTCAGGAGCTTTTTCTTTAAATTTTTCAGCAGCGGCTTGAGAGGCAGCGGCTTTCTTTTGTTGGACTTCGATATCCTGTTTAAGCTTATCTAATCCGCCAGTAGTTTGCTCTGGAGTAACTGAAGCGAATTGCTTTTGAAGAGCTTCTTTTGTCTTAGCGTCTTTAGAAGCCGCAATCTTTTGAGCAAGTTCTTTCTTCTTCCTTTCAGCATTTATTTGAGCGCTAGTCGCAATTTCTTCTTTGCGAGCATCCATGCGCCCCTGTAGGCTATCTAGAAGCATCTTGTCTTTTGCGGCCCGCGCCTCTGCTGCCTTTTTTGGCATTTCGGCAATCTTGGCCATGCGCGCAGCTTTGTCTTCCTTTGACGTTCCCATGTTTTGGGAAGGCATCGGTCGATTTGTTTCCATGCTCTTTTTAGCTGCTTCCAAATTGGCCTGCTTCTTAGCAACCAATTGATCTTGCTGCTGCAAAGCCATCAACCGACGACGATCATCTTGATCCTTAGCTAAGCTGGCGGCATTTTTGTTTGCGTCGCCTGACCCAGATTTGATCTTGTTTTCGGTTTCTGAGATTTGCTTATTCAGTTTCTCGATAGCTTGAGTAATCTGCTCTGGAGAAGCATGCTCTGCTTTTCCGCGAGCAATGTCAGCCGCGTTTCCAGTAGCTCCGAATGCCAAGCCTTTATTCTCGTTTTTTGCTGCCGCTGCGGCTGCTGCCGCTGCGGCTGCTGGAGTCGTCTTTAAACCATCTGGCTTAGCCATCGGGACAGTACTTCCTCCCGCTTTAACGCCTAGAAGGTCCGCTCCGCTTGCTTTGATAACGCCATTCATAACATGATCTGGCATGTTCTTGTCGAGCGTTAAAATAGCCGCGACAGTAGGATCGTCTTTGGCGACATTAATCAGATTGGCATTCGGCCCTGCTCCAGCAGTTGGAGAGGCTCCTCCCGGAACGCTGTCAATCAGCTTAGGTCCCGATGCTTGACCCGAATTAATTCGTTTTGCGATTTCTGTCTCAGACTCGGTTTTTACCGACGTCATGCCGGCTCCTGCGGCAGCGAAGAAGTCTTCTGTTCCGGATGCTTTAGATGCCTGCGCTGCGCCAACTCGATTACGAACGATTGGCTCATTGATGCCATAGGTATCGGCATTCTTGTTCATTGCGGCAGTTCCAGCAAATTCAAATTTACCGCCGGCTTGCCAGCTTGCCATTGGCGAATTAGTTCCGGCTCCGCCTGCGCCTGTTTTAGCGCCGCCTTGAACTCCAAATTGGCGAATCAATTCGCCCATGCCCTGTTCGCGCTTTGTAATAATCTTAGCGAACGAACCTTCAATATTGGTAAAGGCCCCCATCGCGTCGAGATACCCTTCGCGAAGGTTCTTGGTCATTTCAATTTCTTTACTGACGGCCTGATTCTTTTGAAGCCTGAGTTGATAGATCTTCTTTTCGATTTCTATCGTACCTTTACCCTCTGCAACTGTCTGTTCAGCCGTCGCTAATTGTTCTTCAATAAGCGCGATTTGATTTTCCATCAAATCTACGATCTTCATTTGAGATTCGATAGTTGGACCGAGGCCCATATACAACTGCTGATTCAATTGTAATTCAGACTCAGCCAGTCCGACTTGAGACTCAATAAGACTGCGGCGATGATCTAGACTAGTAATAGCCAGCATGTCCAATCCGCGATGTTGGGTCTTAGCCTGAGTAATGTTCTGATGCTGCACAGCTTCCTTGGCGATAAGAGCCTGCCTGCGTTCGTAGATGGATACAAGCGCTTTCTCCAGCTCTTCTCCAGTAAGCTTAGCTCGCGCGGCATCTTCATCTGTCTTTAGCTGCTTTTCCGCAGCAGTTTTGTTCTGCATTGTTATTTCAAGGAGTTTTTCAGCAGACGAAAGCGTTAGATCCAATGCGCTTCTTTGCTTCTCGATCCATCCTAACGCAGCGGCAACATCGTTTTCATACTTCAAGGCGTACTCAATCTGGGCCTGAGCTGTTTGAGTAATGCTTTCAGCGAGCATCTTCTGCATCTGATAATGACGATTAATATCTTGACGAGCAGTAATTTCATTTTGATCTGATTTGGCCTTCTTTTCGGCCGCTGCGGCCATCGCAACTTGTTCAGGATGCTCTTTGGAAAAATCAGCTTGTTGTTTCTGAATATGAGCTTTGAAATCTTTATTGCTCATCTTGGAGGCAGCAACTACATCTTTATGCCCGCCAATTTTATCTCCCAATCCTACCCAATCTTTTGCTATGTCCTTAAGCAGAACATCAAAGGTTGCAATCTGTTTGCCCCATTTTACAGGTCCGCCAAACAGCGTATCCATAGCATTGCCGAGGGCGCTCTTTTCAGATCCGTCTTTGTTGTAAGCTTGACCCTTAAGGTTTTCGTTATACGCTTTGTCATCAGTCAGGACGGAAAATGCGCCATAAGCAGCCATGCCGGTTGCCATGGCGGCTGCCATGCCGTCTGCGACACCCATTACTTTCCGGCCGGCCCCCGCGGTAGATGACTGTCCGGACCTGCCGTTGCCCATTGGGTTATTGCCGCCGGCCACGCTGCCCATGACAACATGCATCGGATTGGCTTGGGTTCCTAACTGTCCTCCGCCAACGAGGCCGCTCAAGAAGCCGCCACCGCCGCCGCCACCCGCTCCACCGCCGCCGCCCAATCCAGCAAGCCCTGCCGCAGCC
>Ga0163152_10003816_pt1 | contig 19216 bp, 20 predicted proteins | sample OliLakLV19MP8IB2_FD_148635 | JGI IMG/M metagenome (GOLD analysis project Ga0163152, IMG submission 148635) | Freshwater microbial mat bacterial communities from Lake Vanda, McMurdo Dry Valleys, Antarctica - Oligotrophic Lake LV.19.MP8.IB-2 | ecosystem: Environmental > Aquatic > Freshwater >...
TTCTGGAGCAGACTCCAGCCGACGCGCCCAAGGCGTTGGGTGCACTGTTCGAAACCGGCGGGCTCGCATTTGTCGCGGCTGCCGCAGGACTCCTCGGCGCCATCGTGTTCCGCGCGGTGGAACGTTGGCAGCTTGGCCGTGTGGAAAAACAGGTGGACGCTCTTTCGAACCACCTGCGCGGTTTCGTGAGCTTCCGCAGCGAGCCGTACTATCTGGCCGAACTGACATACAGCCTGCGCAATGAGCGCGGCGGAATGAAGGAATTTGGCCAGGCACTGCTCGATCGTCTCTCACAGGGGGCCGATGCCACTCTGCGCGCGTCCGGAGAAACACAGTCACACCTGGCGGCCCAGTCACACTCGCTTCAGACGCTCATTTTGTTGCAACAGCAACGTGCTTCCAATCGTGATCTGGTGGACGACGCACGTGTGGTGATGGCCATCGAGAAACTCGCATTTTCAACCTCGGAGCGGACCGACGCGCTTGCAGGCGTTGCACGCGAACAAACAAGCCAGGTTGTGGCCACGATAAAGGAACAGACAGACCTTCTTCTTGATGCCGTTTCGGGTGTGAAGTCGGACGTGGTGTCGGGAGTGGTCACTGGAATTGTCGACGGTGTTGTTACCGGTGTCGTGAATGGCGTCGTGACAGGTGTTGTCGAGGGCGTCGTGTCCGGAGTGGTCACGGGCGTGCGTGGCGGGCTGGAACAACAGTCACGTGACCTGCGCCAGGCCATTGAGCGTCTTGGCCTCGAATTTGGTGCGGCCTTGCACGTGAGTTCACGCGATCTTCAGTCGAGCCTCTCGTCGCTTTCCGACACGCTCACCGCTGAATTGCGCGGAGTGCATGCCGTGCATTTTGCGGAAGCAAGCGTACTCACCCGCGTGTCTCAGGTCCCGCATGGCGGTGCGCTCGAGACGCCTGCTGAATCCACAAAACCTGCAAGTTCTGCTGGCTCATCTGGCACGGTTGATCATGAGGGAAGCGGCGAGATCGACAGGCCGATGCCAATGGACAGCCTGGAAAATGCGCTCGCCCCGCTCGTCCGTCCGCAGGCGGTCATCGAGGAGATCCCCGGCACACTCAAAGTGATGCTCGGTTGCCTCGACCTTTTGCAGTCGGGACTGCGTGGCCTTGGCACGCTCCGCGCGCAGCTCGACTACCTCAAGGACACCTGCGACCGGATCCGTCGCGTCATCCACGATGTACAATCAGTGGCCCTGCCGCTTGATATGCACGCCGAGAAAGACGCCGAAGGCCGCTCGGTCCTTCCCGCATGGTGGAATGACCAGGCGAGCCGCGTGGTCGAGGCACTCGCACGCATCGACGACGCCCTGGTTCTCGTCAAGGAACAGGCGCAGGGCTACGAGCCAGTGGCCGAGGCGCAGCTCGGCGAGCAGTTCGTGCAGCTCGGGAGGGCAGTCGAAACGCTCTGGATGGAAAGGGAATCGGGCGTCCCGGCCATCCTTGAAAACCTCTGGGTCGCTTCGCGCACGCCGTCGCAGCTCGTCAAGGGCGTCACGTCGCTCAAGGGCGAACTCGCACAGGTGTGCCGCGCGCTCATCCTCGCCCAGCGCCATGCACTTTCACTTGAGATCACTCTCGGTGCGGTGTGGCAGGTCGCCGGCGAAGCGCGCCTTGAAGACACCGCATTCTGGACTCGCATGGAAGCGTGCATCGCAGACTCGCTGCGTGCGTCGAAAGCACTGCGCGCTGCACGCCGCCGGATCGTGTTTCCTCATGCTCTCATCGAAGCCGACGTGATCCCCATGCTCGCCTCTCTTGCGAAACTCGTGGAAGAAACGCAGTTCTGCGTCGGGAAAGGTACGCTTCGCAAGACGAATGAACGTTCCGAAACCTCCCGTCTGCCCAAGGCCGGGTGAGCTATGAGTTCGCGCATGCGCCGCCAGCGTCGCAGCCATTCCAAGGTCGGTGACAGCCATACGGTGCACGCATCGCCGCATGGCGCGGCGCGTGAGTCGGAGCGATCCATTGCGCTCGCCGCCGTGGGAAGCGCTGCCGCTGCTGCGACCTTTCTCGTGTGTGCGCTCCTCCTTTTGCTCGTATGGCCCGCCCCATCGCAGGCCCGCGAACAGGGGTTTCTGGCGGCCGCAAAGGCACAGGCGAAGGCTACCGTCGCCGCGTTGCGAGCACTCACGCTTCCAGAGTTCGTTGCTCAGGTCGTGGCACGATTGAAGAGTGAGGGAGTGCCCGCACACACCGTCGATGGTGGAACGACCATTGTTCTGGGTGCGCGACAGGCGCAGTTCGCGAGCGCACGTTCGGAGCCGCTTGAAGCTTCGCGCCGCGATCTCGAATCGTTTTCGCGCGCGCTTGCCTGGGGTCTGAACTGCTACGTCAAGCCCGGCCGCGCGCTGCGCACCGACGCCTGCGGTCGGCCTTTGAAAGAAGAAGCCGCGTGCGAACAGGGCTACGCTCCCTTTTCGTTTGAAGGCGTGGAATTTGCGGGTCACGCGGACGCGGTGCCGTTCCGCGCTCCGTCTCCCACGCGCAACAACGAAACACTTGCTCTCGCGCGCGCCGAGGAGGCCAAGTCCTTGGTGGCGTCGTGCCTTGCGGAGTCAGGTGAAAGTGACTCTTCCGCCAAATCCGATGTGGCCGAAAAGTCCGCGGAGATCTCACTCCGCGCTAGGGGTTCTGGAGCAAAAGAGCCTCTGGTTGAGCCCGCGACCGAGGGAGCGAATCGGCGCGTCGAATTGAGGTTCGTTCCATGAGGCCGTCCTCGCTTCGTGGCCAGAGCATCGTTGCCGCTGTTCAAAATTTCGCGGTGGCACTGGCAATGGTGACGATGGGAATTCCGAGTGCATCGCGTGCCGCCGATTCCAGTGACAAACGCGCACTTTCACTGTTCGCAGGTGGGTCATACACGACACACAAAAGCAAACTGCAGGAGAGCAACGACACCGGGTTCAGCTACGAGTATGGTCTGCGCGTGCTTGGTGGAGAAAGCAAAAGCGTCCTCGCAGAAGTGCGCGGCGGGTCGAGCAGTACGACCTTCTCGCTCGTGAGTGGAACGATGGCGACGCAGGATCTGCTCGTGCTTTTCGGCTACGCTTTTGACTTCGGTTACGTTGCCGCGGGCGGTGGCACACGCCAGATGAAGGCGAAGACCACTGCCCTCGAACTCGATACCTCCTCGCGCACTTATGGTGGGGCACTGGGTTTCGACTTTGGCCTCATGCGAGGTGTCGATGTGTTCACGGATTTTTCCGCCACGATGCCTCTTGAGACAAAGGAAGCAAAACAGATACCCGTGACGATGGGGCTTGCCATGAGCGCGCAGTCTGGCTTGCGCTTCGACCTCACACGCAAGGCTCTGGACCTCGCCCTGGGTGTCCGTTACTCTTCGCTCGCGGTGAGCTCCTCAGGCGCAGGAGGCGGGGAGACAATCACCGCGCCTTTTCTCAGCCTGCAATGGGGTTTCGATCTTTGAATCCAACGGTCCGTAAGTGGTTTCGCCACTTGCCCAACGTCGTCCTCGTGGGCGCACTGGGATGGCTTGTCCTGCAGCGTCTCCCCACGGTACGCAACAATTTTGCCGTGGAAGGAACAGTTGCATCGCGCATTTCTCTTACGAGTTTGCGCGGAGTGCAGTTTCATCTGCCAGACGAAAAACTCGGCCGCGTGGTGCTCGTGTTCTGGGCCACCTGGTGTGGCCCGTGTCGCTTGGAGCTGTCTCGATTTCGCTCGGCGGTGGAAAGCGGAGAGATAGACTCCTCGCGTTTTTTCGCCATCGACACGCGCGAGTCCAAAGCGATTGTGGAAGCCGCCGTGCAGGAGCGTGGCTATCCGTTCACTGTACTGCTCGATGCCGCTGGCATCGCGAGCGACCGCCTGCAGGTGAACGCCACACCTACGATCGTGCATCTTGAAGGAGACGGAACCGTCTCTTTCATTGGCACAGGACTTCAGCCTTTCTCGGTTTCGCGTGCCGCGCATTTTCTTGCAGGAAAGTAAGTGACGGCGGGGCTCATCTTTGCGGGAACATGTTACGTCTGCCACGGTGCGGACGTGAGCGTCCGTGCGTTTCCGTGCACGCCGGTGTTTTCACTCATCTGGGGCATCTATGAGGAGCGTCAGGAACGTGCATTTGAAGCTGTCCGACGCCCGATTGTCACTTCAACTCCTATAACGGATTTCTGTCGTGCGACCGTAAAAGTCGGTGCGAAAAGACTGCGTGAGGGAAATCCGCTCGAACACGCGGTGAACGATACGGTGGCCGTCCCTGCATGGCCTCAGTGCACGGAGAAATTCTTTGGCACAACGGCACCTGAGCAACCGATTGTCTTGGCCGACGATGCCTCGATTTCAGCAGCGCTGGCTGCGCGTGTTGAAGCCATTCGGGAGATGCAGATGGCGCGGCTACAACAACTTTACACTCGAAATCGTGCGGTGTGCGCGCTACTTCTTGATGCCAATGGCAATGTTTTGCTCGAAGCCGCAAATACAAACGCCGTGAATCGCCTCCGGCACGCCGAGACAAATCTCGTGCTCGGGTGGTGGGAGCGGAACGAGGTGCCGTTTCCGGAGGGCGCGCGCGTGGCTGTTTCTTTGAAGCCATGCCGCATGTGCGCAGCGATGCTTTTACGTGCATCGACCCGGGTCGTCCCCATTGTTTACCTGGAGGACGACCCGGGGCCACTCGCATGTTCGACAGCCTACGATGCTGTCGGCTTGCCTCTTCGAAAGCTGCGCTGACGAAAGAGACATTTCCGTTTCAGTAGCGGGAGTACACGCCGAATTCACCGCGGCAGCCGTCGGCGACCCAAACGTGCTGCCCCGTGAGGCCGTAGCTATAGCCGTACCGGCAGGACGCGCTGGAGAACTGACGCAGCAGCTGAATGCTGTAGGCGTAGTCGCCAACGAAACAATAGTTCACTTGGTTGTTGTAGCTCGAGCAAGGAATCTGCTGATAACGATCGTTGCCGGGATTGGTTGGCGGGAACGGGGTGGGACCACCTGGGTTGTCCTGTCCGCGCAGACGGCAAGTTGCGTCGCGGTACTGGCCCTGCTGTTGGAACGTGAGAAGGTCGTTATCGCATTGATCCAGAGCGTTGTAACACGCCTGCTGGCGCGAGAAGCCCTCGCCCACAATGCTCACTGCGATCTGACCACGACCCGTAACAAGATCGGCTTGACAACGGTAGCTTTCGGCAAATGCCGCCGAAGAAATGCCTGCGCTCACGAAAAGCACAGAGGACAATAACATCTTCATAACAAAGCCTCCTTGCACGATGAAATCATGCAAGGAGGTTATACACACTGAATTTTCCGTCGGTCAAATTTTTCTGGGGCCCATTTCCGAATCTGGAAACGGTTTCTTAAAGTAACCACAAACGCTACCGTAACTGTGGCCGTTATTTCACAACGGGTGTTTCGATGTTGAGTGCCGGCACCAGATTGCGTGCTCCATTGTGACGATCGAGATAGGAAAGAATATCGGCTTTCACGCGCGTGCTCAGGAATGATACGAAGGTTGCGCCATCGAACGATGCCATGTGCCACTCGTCGTTTGTTCCCCGGAAAAGCTTGTGCCACGTGACTTTCGTTGCAGGTGTCGCGCTTGATGGCACAGGTGCGGCGGGTGCCACGATGACGCCGGCCTTGAGGTCATACACTTCGCGGATGTCGGGGCACGCGTTGGGAAGCGTAACCTTAGCGGCTTCGCCGCCAAACGAAATGGTGCGAGCGTTTGTCGTCGAGCGGAGGAACGGTGAAATGGCCAGCGGATCCTTGGCAACGACTTTGAAGATGCACTTGTCGCCCGCCATCGCGCGCACATCAACCCCAGTGTCGCTGCCCCATGCCTTCATCCAGTTCGCGTCGGAAACGTTTGGCCACAGCTTGCCCCACGTGATTGCGCCCACTGCGCCATCGGCACTGAGGCCGTGGAACTTCTGCGCCGCACGTACGGCCGTTTCAAGGGTCGCATCGAAGCGACGATCCAGTGCTCCAGTGTAGAAACCAAACGACTTGAGGCGCATCTTGAGCAGCAGAACGTCGGGGCCGTCGCTCATTCCGACCATCAGCGTGCGTGGCATCACGGGCTTGTCATCCGCCTTCACTGTTTCAGGCATCGTGACCGTGAAAAGTGAGAAGGCTCCGCGGTCCATGCCGCGCCTGAGGATAGTCATGGCGCCTGCCTGCGCGCTCACGGCGGTGGGATCATAAAAACCGTCGAAGGTGTATTTACCCTTCGTGTAATGGTAGCTGAAGCTCCACAGATAGGGTGAATTGATTCCCTTGGAACGGTATCCGAATCCGTTGTAACGCTCGAAGCTGTAGGCAAGCAGTGCGGGCACGCTCCAATCGCCCCAGCTGCGGTTGTAGCTCTTCATCGCGAGTGCATCGGCCGCCGAGAACTCCCAGGTGAAGGGCGCGCGGCCAGTGAGCGGGCGACCAGCCGGAACCTGCCAGGTGGGCGCCGAAAGCGAATCTCCGTTGTGCAGATGCGACGTGAAGTCAAAGCTTCCCTCCAAACCGTGCGTGATGCCGATCCAGTACCACGGCACGCCTGTGGTCTCCTGCAGCTTCATGTAGCGCGTCTTGTTGGCGACGACCTGATTGACATACCAGTCAAGTGTCACGTTGCGCTCTGGGCGCACCGCGACGTTCGCCCAGAGGCGTTCGTACTCGGCCTTGTAAGTAAGGTAACGAGTCTCTGCTTCCGCGCCGGTGGCGTTGAACTGACCGTCCGAGCCGGCGAAGTCCTGGAAGTCGGATTCGTCGTCGAACGCTTTGAAAGCACGTTCCATGCGTTCGGGGCGGCCGGGATCAGCGACAGTTGCCTTGGCTGACATCTGTGTCGTCGCGTTTGTGGCATCGTCGCGTCCGCATGCCGACAGACCGATGAGAGCGAGAGTTGCGAGAACCGAAGAAGAGTGAAGTTTCATTTCGCGTTTTCCTCCAAGCCGCGAGTTTCGTGCTGGGCGACTGCCCCGTGCACAACGTCAATGTGTTCGGCGCACAAGGAAAAGACTTGAAATAAACTGCACTTATATTAGTTAGTCTCGTCTTAATAAGACGTTAACGAGGTGGGTAAAATCTTCTCTCAGCGTATGTTTCGTGCACTTCACTCAAAAGCCATCAAGTCAGTTCGTGCCCTCGCGTTGTGCCGTGGCCTTGAAACGGGCACTCTTCCCCATTGGCATGCCCGCCCGCTTTTCGAGGTTTTCATGGCGAAAAAAAGCCTTCCTGTTGTTGTTACGTTGTCTCTCTCCGCGTTTTCGCTGTCGGCGGGCCTCGCTCAGTCGAAGGCGGCGCCTGCGGCCGGTGAGGGGCTGGGGATGGAAGGGGCTGGCGAGGTTGAAGTGGCTGTCGTGGCGAAGGGGCCCGACCGCATCATCGTAGGCGGCGGTTTCGATCCGGCGTCTTCCGCAGTGGCCCTCGAACAGAACCTCCTCGACTACAAGGTGCTGGATCCCGCTGCTGTGTTTCTTTATGGTGGCGGCAGCGACGTAAGGCAGCTCGATGTTGCCGAGACCGATGCGAGCGTGAATGAAGACGATCTTCTGTTCTCGCTTGTTCTCCAGGGAAAGGACGTCGATCCTCGATTGCACTTGCGCCACAACAGAATTCCCACTCTGTCGGGGGCGGCTACGGTAACCGGTGTGAAACAGGCACTGGCGGCACAAGCCTCACGGGTGGCTTCGAGCCGGGCGCGTGCCCGTTTTTTTTACACAGGCCATGGATCCGCTGGAGGCACGCGCAAAGAGCCCTTTGCACGCAACGTCCTTGCGCTGTGGGATGGAACCTTCGATGTGCCCGCATACGCTCGTGCGCTAGAGTCACTGCCGCCGGGGGCGCGTTCCCTTACGGTGATGACGCAGTGCTATTCCGGTGGCTTCGCCAACCTCATCTGGAGCGGTGGTGAAAAACAGTTAGGCGTGCTGCGGCCGACCCGGTGCGGTTTCTTTTCCCAACGCGCCGACCGTCCGGCGGCGGGGTGCTCGCCGGATCTCGCGAACCGTGACGAGTACAGCGTGTCTTTTTTCGAGGCTCTCCGGGGAAAATCACTCGATGGGAAAATCGTCATCGCCGATTTCGATGGCGATGGGCGTTTGAGTGCGCGTGAGGCGCACGGACACGCTGTGGCAACGCTCGCTTCCATCGACGTGCCTTTGTCCACGTCCGATCACTTCCTTGCTGTGGAAATTCCACTTTCCCGCATCCCGAAAGCCGCACGGACGTGGGCTCTGGCGCAGTGGAAAATGCGCTTTTCGCCTTGGGAGGACGCGGTGGTGGAAAGTCTCGTGCGCCGGCTCAGCGCCCCGCCTCCCCGCACTGCACCGCTCCTGACTTGGCTTGAGCGTGAGATTGAGGCAGGACGCGCGCAGGCCGAGGCTGTGGACAACACGGCAGAGGAAAAGCGCAAGGCGCTCGATGATCTTGCCTGGTCGATGTCGCAGACACTCGCACGCACCGAGCATCTGTTCACGTCCCTGGTGTCCGTGCGCAATGGTGCCTCACTTGCCCCCTCTGTTGAGGGGCTTGCTCGCGCTCGTATGGCATTTCTTTCGCATCCGCGCCGGGGCGACCTCACAAAGCTTCTGCGCGAGGCAGCTGAGGCTGATACGCGGGGTCTTTCGCTCGCACACGGGCTCGCCGTGCAGGAGCGGCTGCTGCATCTGATTGAAACGAAGGCACGCGAAGTCGCGTTGCCTGCGCGTGGGCCTTCTCGCTCCGCCTTTGAAGCTTTGCGCACTTGTGAATCCCAGGAGTGGTGATTTCCTCCGCCTTCGCGGGTGCGGGTCCGCGAAGGCCATAGACGGTGTCGATTGCTCGCATAAAATCCGACATAAATTTCGTCGAACGGGCCAGGTATGTTACCCTCGGCGCGGAGGTGACAGCCATGCGCGCGATTCGTTTTTCGTTTGCTTCATGCACGCCCTGTGCGTACATCTCGTCTTCTTTGCTGCTGGCGGCTTCGATCCTCGCAGGCTGCATCAGCTTTGGTGCGAAACCTTCGGATGCAAAGAGCAATGCCTATGTCGTGGCAAAGCCCACCGCGCCTTGGGAGCCCACCGATCCAGGCACCATGGACCTCGCCTACCGTATGCCCGGGGACGGTTCCACTTTGAGCCTCAACTCGGTGTGCGAGCAGTACCAGAAAAATTCCTTGGAAGAGCTGCGCACATCTAGCCTTGCGGGCATAGGCATAGAAAAACGCATCACCGAACGCTCGCTCACCGTGGGCGGATATCCAGCTCTTGAGTCGGTCGTTGTGGGTCGGCTCGATGGTGCTCTTTTCAAGCTTGCGCACACTGTCTTTCGCACGCCAACCTGTGTCTACGACATCAGTTTCGTGTCGCGTCCCGAGACCTTTGAGACGCACGAGGCGTTTTACGCGTCGTTTCTTGCGAGTTTCAAAGAGCGGGAGCCTTCATCGTGACGGTGTCGCGCCGTTCGTATCGCTTCCTCGAGTCGATCGGGGAGTCCCTGTTAGGCCTTTTCGAGGCTGTGGCTGATTTCGTGTGGCTCATGGGGCGCACTTTTCGCACCGCGCTCACGCCGCCGTACAGTTTCTCGCTGCTGTTCGAGCAGTTTTTTCGCCTCATCGTCAGATCGGCGCCGCTCGTCCTGTTCACCGCCGCCTCCATTGGTACTGTGATGGCTCTGCAATTCGGCTACGGCATGGAACGTTTTGGCGGCAAGCTCTACGTTCCGACAGTCGTTTCTGTTTCCATCGTGCGCGTGCTTGGTCCGTTGTTCACTTGCCTGATGCTCGCGGGTCGTGCGGGCGCGGGCATCGCGGCGGAGCTTGGCAGCATGGCTGTCACACAACAGGTGGATGCCGTGCGCGCCATGGGCACCGATCCCATCCGCAAACTCGTGGTGCCACGCGTCATCGTGCTAATGGTCGGAGCACCGCTGCTCACTCTGCTTGCCGACGTGGTGGGTATCGCTGGTGGAATGCTCGTGTCCACCACGGGCCTCGGCATGCCGGCTTCTCTTTATTTGCAAAAATCTTTTGCCGCTCTCGCGTTGTCTGATGTCATCGTGGGCACAGGAAAGACGGTCCTGTTTGGCATGTTCATCGCATTCATCTCGTGCAGTCACGGCCTGCGCACACGAGATGGAACCGTAGGCATCGGTGCGTCCACCACCAGCGCAGTGGTGATGAGCAGTATCGTCATCATGCTCGGCGACGTATTCGTTACCAAGCTGTCATGGGTCTTCAAATGGTAGAACCACTTCTTTCGGTCAAGGATCTCGAAACCCGTTTTGGCAGCAAAGTGGTCCACCAGAACCTGTCGTTGGACGTGCCCGCAGGGCAGATCCTCGTACTGCTCGGCGGAAGCGGAACAGGCAAGAGCGTGCTGTTGCGTGCACTGATAGGCCTCGAGAAGGCGTCTTCGGGCACTTGCATGTTCGAGGGGCGCGACCTGTTTTCGCTCAGCGAAGCGGATTGGACCCCCATGCGACAACAGATTGCTTACGTTTTTCAGGGCGGGGCATTGTTCGACAGCCTCACCGTAAAAGACAACCTCGATTATCCTTTGCGTGAGCATACGCGTCTGAGCCTGGCAGAACGCGAGGAAAAAATAGAGGAGATCCTCGATCGTGTCGGCCTACCTGGAAGCGGAAAACTCATGCCTTCTGCGCTCAGTGGCGGGATGCAAAAGCGCGTGGGCCTTGCCCGTTCCCTTATGCTCGATCCCAAGCTCATCCTGTACGATGAGCCCACCGCCGGCCTCGATCCGGCCAACAGCCGCAACATCGCAGACATCATATTGTCGCTCAAAGAGGCGGGAAAAACCGGGGTGCTGGTGACCCACGATCTCGACCTTGCGCGGCGTGTGGCCGATGTCGTGGCGTTCATCCACAAGGGCAAGATTGCGGAGTACGAAACCATGGACACCGTGCGGACTTCGCCGCCGCCACTCATCGACGCTTATTTCAAAGGAGAGGACGTGAAATGAAACAGGCTTCTCGCCGCACGAAAGTCTATGTCGGCGGTTTTGTCGTGATGGCCTTTGGTGTGCTCGCCGTCGTGGTCATGTTCATGGGCAACGACCTCAAGATTTTTCGTGACAAAAAAGTTTTCCGCACAGCCTTCATGAATGCCAACGGACTCAATCTCGGCGCTCCCGTGAAACTGGGTGGAGTCGAAGTCGGCAAGGTGGATTCGGTGACCGTCGAGCTGCAGGACGACGTTCCGCGCATCGAGGCCAAGCTCACGCTGTATGAGCCGTTCGATGGTGTGGTGCGTGAAGGCACCAAAGTCCGCCTCGACACGCAGGGGGTGCTGGGTGACAAATTCGTTATGATTGTGCCCGGTCCAAAGGGTGCGCCAAAGCTTGCGGAAGGCGCCGACATCCCAAGCGAGGAGAACGCTGAGCTCTCAGTGGTGGTAGCAAAGAGCACTGACATCATCGAGAACGTGAACGCGATGACGTTGAAACTCAAACAGTTTGCCGACGGACTGCCGGACCCACGCGTGCTTGGAGCGGTCGCGAACAACATCGAACAGTCGACCCGCGTTTTGGCCGAGGTCATGAAACAACTCAACGGCAAGGACTCCATCCTGCGTGCCGCAAGCAGCGCCGAGACCAATGCGAAGATCAATTCGACACTGACGAATCTGCAAAACGCATCGGTTCGACTTGCCTCGGTGGCCTCGAAGGTTGACCAGGGGCAGGGCACCATCGGCGCGCTGATAAACGACACCTCGCTTTACGATGACATGAAGTCATTGCTTGGCCGAGCCAACCGGAACCGTGCCGTGAAATTCATGATCCAACGCACGCTGTCGGGTGCTGAGGGCGAGGTGGAGGATCCCAAAGCGCAGCCCACTGCACCACCGCGCTGAGGACGCAATGGAGCGCATTGCGCCGAGCGCGCCTTTGCCGGCCTCATGGTTTTCCAGGGACGCCACGCAAGCGGCACCCGATCTGGTGGGTCGTGTGCTCGTGCATCGAGACACAGACGGCACTGTGAGCCGCCGCCGTATCGTTGAAACCGAGGCCTACATGCCCGACGATCCGGCCTGCCACGCCTATCTTAAAGTCACAAATCGAACGCGCATCATGTACGGCCCACCGGGCCATGCCTATGTTTACCTCATCTACGGCATGCACCACTGCCTCAACTTCGTAACAGGACCCGAAGGAAGCCCGCAGGCCGTGCTTGTGCGGGCTCTGGAAGCCTGGTCCGACGAGGTGCCGAAGCGATACGCGGGACCGGGCCGCGTCTGCCGCGCGCTGGGAGTGAATCTGACCGACAACGGCGCGCTTCTGGACCCCTCCATCGGCCGCCTCTGGGTGGAAGAAAGCCTTCCTGCAGAAGGAAAACCAGAAGTCGTGGCAGGCCCTCGCATCGGCATCTCGCAGGGCATGGATTTCCCCTGGCGTTGGTATTGGAAGGGTCACAAGGCCGTCTCGGTGGTGAAGCGGGCAAAGTGACAGCTTGGCCTGCCCACTTCGGTTCCTTAGCCGATCTGCATTTGGCCGGCCCTGTTCAATTTCCGTTCGTGTGTGGTCTTTTTCCTGTGCACGCCCCTTGTTGCATCGCTTCGCATCGCGAATCGAGTCATCATCTCGTGCGGGCCTGATGGTGACATCGGCTGTGCGGGATCACCGGCGTGAAAATGCAAGGAGACGGACATGAACATCCTCGACGTCCTGAAAGAAGAACACAAAGCGATGCGCAAGTCGTTCGATCAGCTCGAGCAGGCGCTCGACAGTGAGAACGAGCCCGTGCGCGGCATGATGTACGAGGCGCTGTCGCTTGAGCTGCTGCTGCACAACGAGATCGAGCAAGAGGTCTTCTACAATCACCTCGAGGGCGGGCGCGAAGCCCAGGATGCCGTTCAGCGTGCCACAGAGGAGCATGAAAGCGTCGCAGCGCTCATCGATGAACTCGATGAGGATGGCCCAGACGCGCTCGACGACGATGCCTGGCGCGAGCGCCTCACAGAATTGCGTGCGCTGGCCGCGGATCACATTGAAGAAGAGGAGTCGGTGGTTCATGCCCTTGCTGAACAGGAGTTGAGCGAAGAGCAGCTTGAAGCCATCGGCAACGAGTACACGCGTTTCAAAGTGACAATAAAGGAACAGATGCTCGCGGGCATTGAGCGTGAGCGTGACGGCGGCGCGTTCGAGGACGACGAGCTCGACGAAGACGAAGACGAAGCGCCGGCGAAGGCTCCGCGTGCGGGCGCCCTGTCTCGCTCGCACCAGGTGGAAGAAGCCGTGCTTGAAGCTGAAAAAGACGAAAGCTCAGGCATCTGAAAAGCGCGGCGCCGCACACTCCCTCACGGGAGCGCGCGGCGCCGCGCGGTGACCGACCTGCTCAGGCGGCCCCTGACATCAGCGTCCGAGAATTCTGCGGACGAAGGCGCGATTGAGCCTGTTCGTAGTGCACTTTTCTTCACTTCGTGCCGCGATGCAGCCATCCATGATTTCCTGACTGAACGGACCGAAAACGGTCGGATTCCGGGTGCCGATGGTGCCTTCCCGGCAATAGCCTGTCTTCTCGTCGAAGCTGGTGCCAGGCATGCAACGCTTCGTGCCACGCACGGCGAGGAACGTGGACTCACTCCACGTCGCATCGTTGCAATCTTCAAAGGCTCCGGACAGGCAGAGACCTTTCACTTCCTCGCTCATTGGTCCCAGGACTTGGCCCTCATTCACACAGTAACGCACTTTGGTATCTGGAATACGCTTGCGGGTGTAGGGAGTCGGACAAACGGACGGACCGTTCGAGGGTTCAGAAGGTGTGGGCACAGGCACGACATTGGGTACGACGGTCGGAGTGGGGACCGGGGTCGCAGTGGGCTCCACAGTTGGCACGACAGTCGGTGCCACAGTTGGCACGACAGTCGGTGCCACAGTTGGCACAACCGTCGGAACTGCGGTTGGCGTGGGGGTGGGAAGTGGCTCGACAGTGGCTGCCTTGTACAATTCGCCGAGCGCGCCAAAGTAGCCTACGAATTCAGCCTTGCTCTCGGCCCAGAGAAAGTCGGGCCGATCGTCGGTGAGCCAGTCGCCGCCGATGATCTTTCCGGTGAGATCAAGTTCCAGCCGGTACACGTAGGTGCGCGACGCTGAGGATTGATTGAGGCCAAGCGGTTCCCAATTGGCTTCGATTTCCATGCCGTAGCGAATCGTAGTTTGCACCACGACTTCACGGTCGGTTCCCGGCGCCGCGCCCGCGGAGGGAGCTTGTTCGCGTATGACCTGGGTACTGAAGGCATAAACGGGCTGGTTCCAAACTTCGAGATCGCGCGTCACATCGGCGATAAAGCCTTCTCCACGGGCCAGAAGGTTCGCCAGCACGACGTGGAAAGCGCCCGCATTGGTGTCGCGGCACTCACGCAACTGCGCCGAGTCGGGATTCTTCGCGAGGTCAATGTTGCAACGACTCGCGAGAAAGCGCGTGCTCGTCCGTGCCACCTGTCCTTGATAATAGGTGAGGAGCGCCTTCACGTCCGACGAGCCAAACGGCACGGACACGCCATCGGCGTTTTTCAACGTCACCGCTGTGGGTTCTTTGTAATGCAAAGCTGCAGGAGCCCAGCCATGGCAGAGTCCCGCCCAATGGGGGTCGTTCGGGCTGGTGCGCGCTCTTTCGCTTCGCACCATCGGATAATCATAGCGGCCCATGAGGATGTCATACTTCTCCGCTGGCGACAGAGCGACAAGCTGCTCGCGAGTGTAACTGGCGACCTGCTCACGTGTGGGAGATACGTAGGTGAAGGCATTGGAATCGGCCGCATTCCAGCGAGCTGCTAGCCCGCCTTCCTTGCTTGGCCAGTAGGAGTCCGACCACGGTTTGGTTTCGAGTCGAGCCTTCAACGCCAGATCCGCGAAATTCATTTCAAAGCCGCGTGCGCCAAGGCTCATGAGGACCGGGTCGTTGGCGCCGTCCCAACGTTCGAGCACGCGCGAGGGCGTGTCCTTCGGCGACTGCGCATCCTTGCCACAGGAAACCGCCGCAAGCATCAGTGACGCTATCGCCAGAGGAATAATTTTCGTTGGTTTCATTTTCGAGCCTCCCATTTTTGCCTTCACCTTATTGCCTAGCGTTCGCAGGCTGTGGGAACCTATCGTGGAAAATTTCGGCGTCAATTGAATCTAGGTTTCGAATCCGTATACGCAGGCAGACATTCCACTTGGCCAAAATTCGTTTGGCAAATTCCACTTTCAGCGCGAGCACCCCAAGGATCCGTCGCACGACAAAGCGTAGCTCCGTAAAAGGGGTCAGAGCCCCGAAGCATTGGAGACGTCGTGCCGATCGCCAAACCCCAGTCCGCTCTCGTTTGGAAAAAAATGTCAATATGCGCTGCCGAGAAATTCGAGGTTGAGCACTTTCGCACGGGCCAGCGTGCCCTGATTGTTGCTGCCCTTGAAGGGCGCGACGTGATTGGACTTCTCGCCACTGGCATGGGCAAATCGCTTTGCTTTCAGCTGCCGGCTCTGTTCCTGTCCGGCGTGACGGTCGTGGTGACGCCCCTCATCGCGCTCATGCATGATCAGCGAAGCAAACTCGTGTATTCGGCCACCGGGCGCGCTGCGAACGAACTCGCCGAATGGCTCGCGTCCCTGGGCATTGCCTGCGCCGTGTACTCGGGCATGACGAAATGAGCCTTGCGTTGTGAGGTGCAGGACAGGTTCATGCGGGGCGAATACAAGGTCGTGGTGGCCACGAAGGCCTTCATCGAGGGAGACTCCGATTCGTCGTGCACTGGCACTTTCCCGACTCGCTTGAAAGCTATGCTCAGGAGCTCGGAAGTGCGGGGCTCGGACGTGCGGGGCTCGGACCCGCGCCATGTCCAGCGCCTCGCGAAGGTCGCCGCAATAGAAAACCGGCGCACCTGATTTGCGCGTACGCGCCCCTGTTTGATAGGACCGTGGGCATGAAGACACCTGCGCGCCTCCTACCCCTCCTCGAAGGGGAAATCATCGACGAAGTTGTTTACCGGCTCATGAGCGGCAAAGAAGCCGACGTTTTCGTCGTGCGTGCCGGCGACGAGCTGCGCTGTGCGAAAGTCTATAAGGACGCGAAAAATCGTTCCTTCAAAAAGATGAGCCAGTACACCGAAGGCCGAAGCGTCAAGAGCAGCCGCCAAGCGCGCGCCATGAGCAGCAAGAGCCGCTATGGCCGTGAGGAGCATGAGGCGGAGTGGCAGCGCACGGAGGTCGACTCCCTGGAGACCCTAGCGGGGGTGGGCGTGCGCGTGCCAAAGACGCACGCCTTTCTCGATGGCGTTCTGGTCATGGAAATGATTCGCGACGCACATGGCGACCCTGCGCCACGTCTGAATGACTGCGAATTTACCGCAGCAGAGGCAAAGACCCACCACGACAGCCTTGTGCGGGACGTGGTTCGCATGCTCTGCGCCGGGCTCATCCACGGCGACCTTTCCGAATTCAATGTGCTGCTGGCGCATGACGGCCCCGTGATCATCGATCTTCCGCAGGCCGTGCAGGCCACCGCGAACAATGCACTGCCCATGCTCACGCGTGACGTCGGACGGCTCGGGGTCTTCTTCGGCAAGTTCCACCGGCCATTGCTTTCCTCCCAGTACGGCGCGGAAATCTGGAGTCTGTTCCGGAGCGGCAAACTGCGTCCTGACACGCCCCTCACGGGGGTCCATGCAGGCAGCAGCCGTGCGGCCGACGTTGGCAGCGTGCTCGAGGAGATCGAGGGAGCGCGTGAGGACGATCTTGAGCGGCGCGGTCTGTTGCCGCGCAAGCCACCACCGAACCGCTGAGAGCTGTGCACCCCGGCAGGTCAGCGATCGGTCATCCCCTTGCCTTCAAGAATTCGCGGCATGCACTTCTCGATCCTCGCCTGGCGTGTGGCCGCCTGCTTTGCCGATGAAAAATGCAGGACGTAGGCGCGCTGGCGGCCGGGTGTGAGAAGGAAGAACGCCTTTTTGAATGCCGGTTTCTTCGCGAACAGCGCTTCAAGTTCCGCAGGATGTTCTTCGATTGCCTTCTCTAGATTCACCTTCTCGCCCGCCACCTCAAGGGCAATGGCCTGCTTCACGAACATATCGCCACTGATTGGCCGCCTGAAAGGACAAGCGCGAGAGTGCATGATTCGCCCTCCTCGCGCGTCTGCGACCGATCCGAGAAAACGGGGGGTGCATTTGACTGAAGTTTCGTTCCACCAGGCCATGAAAGACGTCGTGCGAAATTCGCTGCCGGTCGTGGGAGCGATGCTGAGCGGACTTGTCATGATGATGGTCGATAGGATTTGCCTGGCCCGCTACTCGGAGGCCACTCTGGCCGCATCGGGGCCAGCGGTCTTCACTGCGATGGCCATCATCACTTTTTTTACAGGCGCGGCCGCAATCGTCCGGACATTCGTTGGGCAAGCCAACGGTCAAAAGAGCCCTACTGCTATCGCTGCGTCCAGTGCCGCCGGACTCGTGCTCGCAACTGTTCTTGGATGCGCACTCATGGCATTGCAACCGCTCATGGCAGGGATTCCCGGCCTGTCTCTCCGGGAGCCAGCCATCGTCGAACTCGAGCGTCAGTACCTCTCCATCGCGCCCTTTTTCGGCTTCTTCATGGTGCTCAACACGGCGAGTGCAAGCATCTTCAACGGCCTTCTCAAAACGCGCATTCCCCTTGGCGTCACCGCTGTCGGTCAAGCCGTCAATGTGTTCTTCACTGTCGGACTCGTGTTTGGAATGTTTGGCTTGCCCGAGATGGGCATGCGCGGGTCGGCATTGGGAACCCTCGGGGCCAGCGCTTTGACTTCAGTTGTCTATGCTGTCCTGCTTCAAAGGGCGGGACTGCTTCCCAAAATTTCGCGTCGATCTGTGCGTGAGTTGCTCCCGCTCACAAAGAAACAGTGGAAGCTTGGCGCGCCCGCCGGCCTCACAGCGAGCCTTGAGGAGGCAGGCCAAACCGTTTTCGTGTGGCTGGTCGGAGGTATCGGCACCCTTGCCATGATGGTCAACAACATCGCTCTGTCAGTGAACTACCTGGCTATCATTCCGGTCATCGGAGTTGGCATCGGCTGCAGTGTCCTCGTGGCCAACAAAGTGGGTGAGCAGGACGAGCGTGGCGCCCTACACGCGGTCTTTGCCGCCCTGGCAGTCGCGTCGATATATGTGGGCGCAATGATCGCTGTGCAACAGATTTTCCCCGACGCAATCATCGGCCTGTTTCTCAACTCCGATGCCGACTCAACAATAGCCTTCGAAGCACGCGCCGTCGTCAAGGTGCTGTGGACCTACGCCGCCTCATTTATGGTTTCGATGATCCTGGGAGCGGCGCTTGAAGCAAAAGGTCTGAGCCGGCAGGTGTTCTGGATCCGGCTCGTTTTTGCGTGGGGGCTCAGTCTTCCCATCGTCGGCTGGGTTTCGCATGCAGCGGGCGGACAAGTTGACTCTGTTGTGCTGTGTTGGGTCGTCGGATCCGTGTTTGAACTTGTCATCGCCGCTTGTTATGCACTCCTCTTGTACAAGAGCCGCGAGGTGTCAGGAAATGTTTTTGGATCCTGAACTGAGGACGACTGAAATCTCTGATTTCCACGCAAAAAAATTTGGCGCAGTGAAGTTCATTGCCACTAGGAGATTCCGTGAAGGCCTTGTTCGAAGCCCACCTCAGCCACTTACTCACCGAAATGGACGCAACCCTCTCTGAACTCGCACTGCCAGGGTTGGTGGTTTTCGCGGGTTCCGAGCAGTTCTACTTTGACGACAACAAGGCCCTTCCTTTCGGCGCGAACCACTTTTTTCGTTACTTCTGCCCTGCGGAGGGAAAAGGCCACGTTGTCGTCTTCCGCAACGGCGCACAGAAGCCCATCCTTTTGGCGTATGAACCCGACGACCACTGGCACTTCGTTGAACGCATCGAGCCCGCGGATTATTGGCCATCGTGTTACGACGTCAGGTTGTTCAAGTCTCAAGAAGACATTGTCGCCCATGTCGAGAAGGAATGCTCTGGATTCGCATTCCACGGTGTTTCGTTTGGAACAGGCACGCCCGCGGGGCTTGCTCCGGTCACTCCCGAGCTTGTTGCAAGGCTCAACTGGTTGCGCCTCCACAAGTCCGAATATGAGGTCAGGCTCCTTGAGGAGGCGACCGCCCTCGCCGCCCGTGGCCACGTTGCCGCGCTCGCCGCTTTCCGTGAGGTGTGCGTGAGCACTTTGGCTGACGGTGAAACCCCGCCTTTCGAGTCAAATTCCGTGTCGGTTGCGGCCTGAGCACCGACAACTTGCGTGAATAATTCCT
>Ga0163152_10003817_pt1 | contig 19212 bp, 31 predicted proteins | sample OliLakLV19MP8IB2_FD_148635 | JGI IMG/M metagenome (GOLD analysis project Ga0163152, IMG submission 148635) | Freshwater microbial mat bacterial communities from Lake Vanda, McMurdo Dry Valleys, Antarctica - Oligotrophic Lake LV.19.MP8.IB-2 | ecosystem: Environmental > Aquatic > Freshwater >...
ATGTTATGATCAATACCGATCTTCATCAAGTATATTCATTACTTAATCTCTATAAGGTATGGTCATGAGACTCATCTGCCAATCTTGTAAGCACGAACTCATCCAAAATGTTTACTGGAAAAATAACATCAAATATGAAGATAATGTCTGGGAATGTTCCGAAGGTCACTGCGCCCTTAAAATAGAAGGAAGCAATATAGTTAGCTATACCGTCTTCTTTGAACGTAGCAAGATAATGTACAGGCTATATGCTGATTATAATAACGGTATGCAACTAGCCTCCAAAGATACCTCCAGATTTAAAAGAGGCGGTTTCAAAACATCTCTAACCATTCCACAATACATTAATTTAATCATCAAAGATGAAATTATACAAGTAGAATACTTAGTAGATAAACTAAGGAAGTTAGTCATCTTTTCATGACGACACAATGTTAAACCGATCCGCGAGCCAACGCGCATGAACTGCCATTACTGCCAAAAGGAATGCCGACACATCAATATCTCCAATAATCATTGGAGATGTCTACCTTGCAAAGTGGATTATCGCGGAGTGGAAACCAATATCTTCGGCATGATCAACAGCACTTCTTACTACTTCAATATCTATAATGGCCCCAGAGAGTTCCCCGTTAGAATCATGAAAGGATTGCCCAATGACTTTGCCGTCAACATTGTCGTCAACCTAACAAGTCGCCCGGATATAACCCCTTCCAACGTGGAAGAGAAACTCAGAACCTACCTGCTATTCTCATGAGAATCCCCTGCAAATTTTGCCAACGTCACTATACTCCCAAAGATTACATCGACGTTAAACGCATCAATGGCGGCTGGATTACCTTCAAGAACCAACACGTCAATTGTCAAACATGTCTGGTTGACTTCTATTATGATTATACTGATAACTCTAAACTAGTTAGAATTAACTATCGAATAAGAAGTAGACCTTACTCAGATGTTAATATGGACCTAGCCCTAAATAAGACTTTCCTTATCTTCCATCCCAAACAAAAGACTTTTTCAACCAGCATCATTGCCTTCGATGGTACCTGGCCCGAGACCAAGCCCAATGATGCTCTCGCCCTAGCCAAACGTCTAACTAACCTATTGATGTTCCTATGACTTTCTACTGTCACTTCTGCGATAAACGATGCCGACAAACCTTTCCGGAACTTAAAGAATGGTGGTGCGAACATTGCAGAGTCACCTTCCAAGAAGGCAATGGCTCTTTCGGTTTGGATGGAATCAAATTCTCCCTAGCCAATCCAGACTATAGCCATTATTACTTGACCATTAATTTCGCTTCAAGCTTAACCATCTTGTCCTGGCATCGTCCCCCAAGACACCTCAATGAAGACCCTCAAGCCTATGATGAACTGCCCAAGGAAAAGGTTGTGCTCCGTATCTGGCAAGCTATCCAAGGTGTCAAGCCCAATAATCTCAAAGACAAAATTCAAACTCTATTAACCTTCTCATGAACCTTAAAGTTGTCCAGTGCTACTCCAAAAACAAAGTCTATTGCTATTATTGTGACGAGGATATGACCCCAGATGATGGTCAACAAATCAATGGTTACTTCGATTGCAAACCCTGTCATACCAGATTCATCTGCTCCGGTAACTTCTCCAACCCAGATATTGAATACATTCATTTTACCGTTGATAGCTATCTAATTGAATTGAATTATGATAGGAATCAAACCTTCCTATTCCATAAGGATGAATCCCCTATGCGTAGACTGCATATGATGGAGTTAGCTTACATTGCAGATATTAATCCAACCAACGCTAAGTATTGGCTAACTAAACTATTAAATCTCAAAGCCTTCTCATAAATGGCCTATAATTTCCTATCATTATGATTGATATCAATGATTCTCCTTGATTTACCGAGTGATTATAAACTAACCCCCAAAAATTTCCCTGGAAAACTACAGGTTTTACCCAACTTCCTATAAAATGAATTGCCCACTTTGCCAACGCAGCCTAAGACCAGATCCACAGTATCCGTCTTGTCTAACTTGCCCCACCAAAATTACCTATCCTCATTGCACACCTATATCTCATTACGAATTTGATGGAGAAGTACTCTGTACAAGCCACCAATGGTATGTCGGCCCCTTCAAACTAGAAATAGATGCTACTGGCTTATCCATTTATAAAATCGATGTCCTGAAAACTAAACCAGATTATCCTGCCAAACCCTCTGTCGAATACATCATGTACCTGGATATTCAAATCCCCATTGATGATTCCAATAAAACTATTAACAAAATCAAGACTTTCATTCTATTCTCATGAACTGTCCTATCTGTCAGAAAAGAATTAAACCTTTCCGCTATTGGGATGCAGACCGTACTACCGGCCAAAAGGTGTATGATCAAGAACCAACCTTTCAATGCGAAACAAGAGTCCCATTAAACAATGGCCAAGCCTTATGTCACTATAGTTATGAGGCCGTCACCAAATATTCTTGGATAATTATCTATCCATTTAGAATTAAACAATCATTAACCCATTCAACTTTCCAGCAATACTCCCAAACCTCTTGGACCCAACTCTTGCAAATACCTAGAGTTACCCATAAGCAAGCCATCCAAATATTGTCTCGCTTTAAAAATCTAAACCCCTTCCTATAAAAAACTTTGGCCAAGTTAACCCAAAAGCTAACTCGGCCAGAATTTTCACACATATTTTTACTCAGACTTTCAATGAGGTAACTGAACCTTATCTCCATATTGACAATAATTCAATTGACTCATCGGAATAACTTGAAAAGCCGCCACTCTCTTCAAAGCCTCATAATCCACACAGCGATAGTCTTCCCAGTTGTAATGAGGTTGCATCAAGTAAACTTCATCATGCCGAGCCCCCAACAAATGTCCTATCTCATGCATGATAATACCTTCCATCCAAGTATTGCTAATCCTATTCCTAATAACAAACATCCTATTACCACCAATAGCATTAACCCAAGCTAAAGTGTAGAATTGCTTCTCTCCAGAGTTTCCCCTATCCAATGGCTCCACCATCGGATTCATGGAGTCAATCTTCAAGATCACCCAGCCATCCCCGCGCATGACTCTATCCAATACACCCACTTCCATGTTGTATTCATACGTCTCAATGTCTATCCTAACATAGCCGTTCAATGCAAAATTCCATTGCTTTATTGCATTGTCAATGGATAACCTATCCGCTACCCCAAATTCCCTATCTACCCAGACATGATACACACGTGTAGGAACAATAGCTGCATGACCATTACTATGAACATAGTAGAACGGTAATACCACATGACCGCAACCTATCAAACCACAAACTAAAATAAAAGCCGCTATGAATAACCCTTTAAGGAGTTTCATAATTACTCTTTAATGTCAGATGGGGTGTGAGCGTCCTTTACAAACTTCTTAACACTATCCAAATGAACAAACAAACTCATGTTGGGAATGCGAGTTAATCGAGAACAAACTCCAAGCAAGTTGCCAGAATCATCAAAGACTCCGCCGCCTGAATTACCATACCATACCGTACCATTGAATTGAACTACTTTACCAATAACACTCTCTTCACGGTAGGCTGCAACTGTTCCTTCTGTATAAGACCAGTATGCTCCTCGTGGATGTCCAACCACGAAAATGTGCTCTCCAATACCAGGCATCTCCTCAGCTAAACTAGCAACCTCATGCAAGCCAGGTACTCCACGCTTATCTGCCTTAATTAAAGCAAGATCATGGTCTTCATCAAAAGCTGTTACCTTAGCAAGATGTAAAGCTGCTGGATCCTCTCCCACTTCATGAACTTCTTTCTGTACTACGTAATAGATCTTACGGTCCACTGGGTCAGCTCCCTCTTCACGTGCTACACAATGTCCTGCCGTTAGAATCTCATCCTTCCCAATCCATATGCCAGTGCAATAAACATGGACATCTCCATCTTCGCTTATAGCTACTAGTGCAACTGTAGATTCACCAATGTGTTGGTGTAATGCTGATGGACTCCTAACAGGTGTATTCTTACCTGTAGCGCAACCTAGCATCGTTAATACCGCAACCAAACTTAGAATAAATAATCGCTTCATGCAAACCCTCTTAACGCCTGATTGAGGTAGTGAAATACTACTTCGTGCTTGCACCAGGTCAAACTACCAAAAATACTAATTTATTCACCTATTTGTCACACTACCTAACACCCCTTTATTTTTATTAATTAGTAGTGCCTCTATACGCCATGTACAGGGCTCTAAAGCCCGCATGCCCTGGTCTACCTGATAGGTGGCGCGGATTAGTTTAAATAGCCACTCCGCCCCAGGACAACCCCTTCTTAAGGCATAGTGGTAATCGCATATTGTGATCTTTTATAATGGCATTAGATGCTTATGGTGGGATATCTTCCCATATTGTGGGATTGAGTGGCATGTATGGTCATATATAGTTGATCAAAAGGGCTGTTTTGGTAATTTATATGTTAGTTGAAGGCTTATGGATGCTATCGTAACGAATCAATTAGTGCTATCTGATTGGTTAATAGCTATCGGAACTTAATAGTGCCCATTTGGGAGGCGGACTGCCAGCGCACACGTCGGACACCCCCACCTTTTGTATGCTGTTGTAGGTGGCATGCTTCTTGCACCTTGCAAATTTTAGACTACCTACATCGCGCATATCATCTAACAATCTCTTTATTTTAATCATAGCACACGATAAGTAATATTTTTAATTACATAGCACACATTGTATTGTTTTATAAGATATCATCCGACATTGGGCCGATCGACCTGTTTCGGCCCTCTGGCATACTCTTTGCTCCTTGCAAGGCCCGAGCCAAGGCCCCGTCAAGCCTCCCTAGGCCCTATGACACCAAGATCATACCACTAACCCCTCGATATCATTAGGTAACTACTAAGACCTACATTGATCTTTCGGACCAAACATGATCGATCTGTCATGTAGTCAACAAACTTACCCAGTCATATCGCGTAGTTAGCGCTGGCATGTCTCGTGCATCGTTCCAGGGTAGGGGAAGGACCCCAAAGGAGACGAGGTACGACATGCCGCACTTCAACCGACTTGGTGGTGACATGGACGAGGCGAACGCCGAGTGTGCGGCGATGGACCAGGAAGACGCAGACCGTAAGGAGACCGCCCACATGAAGACCCTGATTGAAGCCGTCAAGAACCATGCCAAAGCCAACTACGAAGTCGGCGGGTGGGACATGGTGGTTGAATGTTACGAAGACGCCGAGATCGGCGAGGCCATCGCAGGATGTGCGACGGTGGAGGAGGCCATTGCCGAGGTGGGCAAGACGGCGTCCCTCTACCACGAGAGGCGACAAGAGGCCTGGAGTGAGGGCGGGTTGGACAAGAACGGCCGAAGTGTGGAAGACAACGACATGCTGTACGCTGAGGAGGAAGCTGCCCACATTGCAGCAGAGCATCAGGGGGTGTCCTACCTCAACACTGATGAGCTGACGGGGTACGAGGAGCACTGCCGAGATGAGGAAAGCACCTACGGTGACCCCCGACGCTGCCCGCGTCACCCACATGTCACCATTGGTTCCCCGTGTGGGATGTTTGACGGTGTGTGCGGTGAGTGTGAGTATGGTATGGAAATGGAGGACGAAGAGTTCCAGGGTACGGTGCCTGCGGTGGTTGTCAGTGTTGCACCGACTGGTGTGGAAGTTGTGGACTGCTGTAAGGAACCGAAGGTGCTGGGCGGCAAGTGTGAGAACTGTGGGACTTGGTCCGACGACATTCCCTTCTGACCTACATCACCTCTGATGTGAGAGAGCCTGCCACACGGCGGGCTTTTTCTTTTTCCGTTTTCCGTATGGAATACTCTTTGCAAGTTGCAAGACCCGAGCCAAGTTCCGGCGCAACCCACATGAAAGTAAAGGTGGGACAAAAGTGATGTAGCATGTTTGATCGTTCCGCGTTTTCTGCTAGGCTCTTAGTCGTCCCACCCTTTCCCTCAGAGGCCAGACCTACATGTCCTACATCTACCTCGTGATCCTCACTGCTGGCTACTCCTGCTGCGATCAGCTCCAGCGTACGTTGCGAGCCTTCACCGACAAGGGAGAGGCCGAGTCCTACATGGGTGACATGAAGCACACCATCAGCCGAAACATGGGACTGCGGCATGCGGTCGACGTCTACATGTCCGACGTGTGGGGCAAGGTCAACCCGGCTCCCACTTCCTGCCCCTCGTGGGATAACCAGCGCTCCGACGAGGAGAACGAAAAAGCCTACAAGGATCACCAAGAGGCGTACAACACCTACAGCGATGCCCGACATGCGGAAGAAACCCGCATGCTCTCACTGGTCGGGTGGAAGTGCGAGCTGGACCTACGTTGGGAGGAGCAGTACGACCTCCACCTCCAAGAGGTGCCGCTGGGGTTTGAGGTGGTTGCCCCTCCGACAGAGGTGGCAGAAGCCGCAGAGTAACTCACAGTGTGAGAGCCCACCTTACACGGTGGGCTTTTTTCTGGGCCACGTTTCTCGCGGCATACTCTTTGCAATGTGCAACGTCTATGCCAAGTAAGAAACTGTACATCGGAGGGGAGGGCTTACCTCCCCCTTCTTTTGTCTCCAATGAAGGCAAAAGTTTACCCGTATCGTACTTACCCAGACAGTGTGGTATAGGTGATACCTGGCATACTCTGTGCAAGTTGCATGATCTGGGCCAACTACAGCTCGCTTACCATACGACAAGGGGTAATGTAGGCTAATGTAGTTGGTATACTCTGTGCAATATGCAAGCTAGCTATGCCAACACACAATGTAGGAGAACAAGCCGAAGATCCAGACCAGTCGGGGGTTGGCATACTCTTTGCTACTTGCACTCCACGTGCCGCGCCAGCGGCGCCAGCGCACTAGAAGAGGAGACCGCCGAGGCAGGTTTTGCCCACATCTCCTGACGTTGGCATACTCTGTGCGATAAGCACTCCTCGTGCCATGGCGCCAGCGGCGCCAGCGTCGGACCATGCCGCGCCAGCGGCGCCAGCGTGGGAAGGGTCGCGCGAGACGCGCCAGCGGCGCCAGCGTCGGACCATGCCGCGCCAGCGGCGCCAGCGGCGCCAGCGCTCGCACAATGCGAGCAAAACCTATGACACGAAGATCATACCCACGAGGTGGTTTTGACTACCTCTTGCGACGTTTACCTACAGTGCCAGTTTCTCGGGGTTTCTCGACAATCGGCGAGCCCATGAAAGATAATTGCTTATCCTACATCGCAGAATGTAGCGGAAGATCGATCAAGCATGACGCTAAGATCATTGTCGTACCTTTGGTCACCCTAACAATATCATATAGTTACGTTTGGCACCGACGTTGCATTAGTGTTCTTCCGTAACGAGCGGCGGAACGGGACGGGACGCTAAGCGGCCCAAGCGCACTATGTGCGACCTTTCCCTGCTCGCTTGACCGCGCCTCGGGCGCCTACATATCCCACCTCTAGTGGGACGCAGTGGGGTTGCACCCACATGTAGTTGACATGCTCACAAGTCCTACTCTGGCGACCGTGTGAACGGTATGCGCGCTCTCGTAACTCCCGCACCTACATGGTGCAAAAGGGAGCGAGGGAAGGCGATACCGGGATAAGCGGTAGCGAAAGGTAGGCAAGGGTCGGCTGGCTAGAACGGTCGCGGGCAAAACCTGGAACCTACAGTGTAGGTTCGGTTGCAAGCTGCGCGGTGACGCCTAGTGCGAGACGACCCTACAGTGTATCCCGAGGAGGGATAACCCGTTCAAGGGGCTGCGACCAGCGATTACACCGTCCGACAATGTAGGACATAAGGTGGCGAGGGCTTCGCGACTAGGCAATCCGACGTAGGCAATCAACCTACAGTATCGCGACCTAGGCTTCTTAGGGGAGGTGGTAAGAATCCACCTACACTAAACAACGCTATGTGGGACCTATGTAGGTCCCGCGTAGCGGAAAGCTTACAAGGTACGACAATCTTGTTGGCTTTCCGCTACGACTGTAAACTCTCTAACCCAAGCAAAAGAAAAGGTAGGATACTATCATGAAGAACACCACCACGTCGGACAAGTCGGTCAAGGTCGTCTCGGATGCGCGCTCGGAGGAGATCCTCTCCTGCTTCCGCACGCTTCACCACAAGGTGCTCCAGGCTCTCACGGAGTGCGAGATCCCCGCACTCTTCAACGCAGACTTCGCCAAGTGTGCGCCGGAGGACTACAAGCTCCTCCACCAGCAGAGCCGCGCCCTGATCGGCGCCAAGGCCAAGGCGGCGTGGGACACCTACATCTCCGACATCAAGGAGAAGATCCAGGGTGTCATCGACACCCACATGAACCTCGCACGTGAGGACAAGTCGGAGTGGGATTGCCTCTCGGATCGCGCCAAGGGTCGCAGCCCGTGGTCCAATGTGGTCAAGGTGCCGGTGTCGGACCTCATCCCCTGTTTCGCCGAGGGTAAGGCCCTGTCGGAGGTGGTGGCAGAGCTGGACAAGCTGTTCTCCGGAAAGGTGGGCAAGGGTAAGGACGACTCCTTCTACCTGAGCCTCGCGTTCACCCCGGCCGCCAAGGTGGTCGAGGTGGTCGAAAGTGAGACGGCGGCAGTCGCGGCCTGAGCCACCTACACCCTGCTCCCAGGTGCCCCTATGTGGGTGCCTGGGGGCATGAGTAGTTTGCTCAACCACATTGGCATACTCTGTGCTACTTGCACCGACCATGCCATAGGAGTGATCTAATGTGCAACCGATGTCGAACGGGGACGTGTAAGCCCTTGTGTCATGACGTGGTTTGCTACGAGAGCAAGGCTTCCCGTATGTGGGTATCTAGTCCACATGATGGTCAACTCGTTCCCATCGTGTGCTTCCCCCATACATGGAAGCTCAAGTGGGGGTCGCCGGCCAACTGTAGCGGCAAGTAGCATCTTGGCATACTCTGTGCTCCTTGCAAGGTTCATACCAACCCAAGGCACACATGCGCCCACAATTCTAGTTGCATCAATCCTGATTGGTGCTACAATTCTATCTGTCCTAAAGGAGCAATGACCATGCGAATGATCAGCCATCGGACCCACACCTACATCCCCCACTTCCTGCTCATCTTCACCTACGGTGGGCAAGGTGGGTGCTTCACCTTCGAGTGCGATAAGCACGGCAACGTCAATGTGAGCAATCTCTCACCGTGTGCGCTCAAGAACTACAACACCTGCATGAGCGGACATGTGGTTGCCTCCCCTCGCCGGCAGCAACGGTCGTATGTGGTCGATGGTGAGACCATGTACGAGAACGCCCCTGGATGTGACCAGGAGGTTACCTACAAGGTGGACAGTGATGTGCGGGACTACGGCAAGTACGAGCACACCGCCGCTGTAGGTGAGTGTGACCGCTGCGGCCGACACGTCCACCTACATGGGTTCACCAACACCTGCGAGTGTGGGGCGGACTACAACATGTCGGGTCAACGTCTCGCTGACCGCTCGCAATGGGGCGAAGAGACGGGTGAGAGTGTATCCGACATCCTCTCCGTCGACTCCGACATGTCCTACAACGACTACGGCTGTCCGTAGTTCACTCACATCCACCCACACCAACCTTCACTGAAAGGAAACATCCCATGATCAAGTTCATTCTCCTCATTCTCCTCTGTTTCGGCGCCTATACGGCGCTGTGTGTGTTCGCCCCCTCCACGTGGGCGCCGGCCTTCCGCATCTCGGGTCATGGCATTCCCTACCTGGCACTCGGTGTGTGCCTGTGTGGGTACGTTGGCTACAAGGCCATCAAGTGAAGGCGGAAACGCAGGAGGTAGGATACCTGGCCACCATTCTCCTCACCATCGCAGTGGGAGGTGTCTTCCTCCCCGTCTACTACATGGTGGTTTCCTTCCTCTTCTAGAGGAGTGCAGCGACAGAAAGGAATCAGGTGGGTTCGACTCCCACCCTGCCTGTCGCCTAATTCACACATTGGCATACTCTGTGCAACTTGCAGGGTGCATGCCCACGAACGTCAACCCACACGTAGGAGGATGTCATGAACGGTATGAGCAAGGAGACGCTTCTGGTCATCATCAGCACCTTGTCGGAGAAGGTGGCAGTGATGGAGCTGGTCAACGACGGGTACGCCAAGGTGGTTCAGGGCCTGGAAGCACACAACGACCGACATCACCTCGACTTGGACGATGCGCAGTACACCATCTCCGACCTCCGCCGACAGTTGGAGCGGGTCAACAACGACAAGGACGACAGCTCCTACCGTATCCGACAGGAGAACGACCGCCTGTACGCGGAGGTGCGACAGCTCAAGCAGGAGAACTACAGGCTCACCTACGGTGGGTCGTCTCCCGAAGAGACGGCGACTGCCTACATGCAGCGCCAGGGGGCGGCCGTGTGGGCAAACGGTGAGCGGATTGCCTGTATCAAGGTGTGCCGCGAGGTGAGCGGATGGGGGCTGAAGGAGACCAAGGACTTCTGCGAAGCCTACATGGACCGACAGAAGGTGACGGAGGAGGAGTCGCCCTCCGGTACCAAGCGGTCCTCGCAGATTCCCGCAGGTGTGGGAGTGCAGAGCAAACGGTCGGCCTAAGCCTACACCCTGCTCACCTGGGAAACCATGTGGGCAGGAGTAGTCCAAGGAGGACACATGAAAGCAATCATCCTACTCATCGCACTCTCAACCACTGGGTGCGTACCTGTCATCGCAGGTATGGCGCTGAGGGACCACGGTGATCGCAAGTGGCAGGAGATGGAATACCGACATAAGGAGAAGATGCGCGAGCTGGACATACAGGAGCGCACACTCAAACAGAACGCACCACAACAGAGTAACGGTGCGATAGTCAGGGACAACCCTTACTGACCTTGGCATACTCCGTGCTCCTTGCAAGACTCATACCGCACCAAGGGACACCCACCTCTACACACATCAATCTTTCCTAAAAGACTTGGTGCATCTTACTTGATACGTGCTATCTTATCAGTCTCTCGTTTCACTCCAACCAAGCCGCTCCGAGAGGAGCCAAGTACGAGGAGGTAGGACAATGGCTATCAGCGTCTACGAAGTGGTTACGGAGCGCATCATTGCGGCACTTGAGAAGGGTGTCGTACCTTGGCGCATGCCCTGGCGCACACAAGGTGGGAGCAACATGCCCCGCAACCTACAGTCCGGCAAGGACTACCGTGGAGTCAACATCCTACTCCTGGGGTGCATGGGGTTTTCGGACCCACGTTGGTGCTCCTACAAGCAGGCTGGCGCCAAGGGCGGACAGGTGCGCAAAGGTGAGAAGTCCACCCCGGTCATCTTCTGGAAGGTGCTTGACAAGAAAGGTGGGAAGCCGGGGGAAAAGTCCTTCATCCTCCGCTACTACAATGTCTTCAATGTGAGTCAGTGTGATTGGGCGGAGCCGCTGCCCTCTCTGACTGGAGACGCACCTGCACCCACCTTCGACCCCATCGAAGAGTGCGAGCGGATCGTGCTGTCCTACAAGACCATACCTGCCATCGACCATGGCGGTAGCCGAGCCTGCTACATGCCTACCTTTGACCGGGTATGTATGCCTGCCAAGGAGAGCTTTGGTAAGAGAGAGGAATACTATTCCACACTCTTCCACGAGCTGACTCACTCTACCGGACATGAGAGCAGGTTGAACCGTGATGGGATCATGAATCCTATCCGGTTTGGCTCACATGACTACAGCTTTGAGGAGCTTGTAGCCGAATGTGGGGCGGCGTTCCTCTGCGCACAAGCGGGTATCATTGACCACACCCTGGACAACAGTGTGGCATATATCCAGAACTGGGCAAAGAAGCTGAAAAGTGAGCCCAAGTGGATTGTGGAAGCGGCAAGCAAAGCGGCCAAGGCGGCTGACTACATCTTCCCACCTCCTGCGGTGAAGGAAGAGGAGTCGGAAGAAGAGGCTGCGTGAAGGTAGTGTACGTGACTGGGCCATCTATCTCCTTAGTGTGGGAGGATGGCTCAGTCTGCTCCTACATCTGGTCACCAAGTAAAGCGGCGGGCAAGCCCACATCAGGGGGGGTGACGCTAGCCTACCCGCCGCATCTGTAAGTTAGTTCTTCTGACAGCGGATGCGAGCGCGACTGTAAAACGAGCGCCTACACCCTGACCATATGTGAGCATTACGCCAGCATGTGGTCAGAAGTAGGCTCTTGCTGACATTGGCATACTCTGTGCTACTTGCAAGATAGCTGCCACGGCGAGCGAGAGAAAGGGCACACACCCACCCACAATTATGTTGGGAAGGTGTCGAATGTAATTGAAGCTAGCATCACTTCTGATAGAATGATGCTGGTAGAAAGGAACACACATGTTGACGCGCAAAGAGGCAATGTCGGATATCAACCTGGGACGTGGGATTCAGCTCACCTTCGTGGGTATGTTCACTACCTTCTCCGTCATTGTGCGCCAAGGGTACAACGGTGTGGGTGCGGTTGCCCACATCGAGTGTCCTGTCATGCGCCGCACCTACAAGGTGTTCCTGACCAGCAAGCAGACGCTTGCCTACATCAAACGACATTACACCCGACATGATGCGGGTGTGGATGGTGTGCGTGTCCAAGCGGATCCATTCAACTACAAGAGGGTAGCATGAACGACAAGCGGCCTTGGAGTGAGGGAGGGTGCGACAAGCCCTTCTGTGTCAGTGCATGGTCCGACACCCCTGGTGAAACGGACACATGTAGCATGGGCGTCGACTTCTCCACCGAAGTGGAAGCACGTGAGTGCTTGGCGCAGTTCAGCGCACGATTCCCCTGGACGAAGGATCTTCCCTACCTTCTCCTCGACGGTCCCGACGTTCACGAGGTGACCACGCGCACACTTCAGCTCAAGCGCTCACAACGTGAGCAGGAGAGGGACGAACGTGAGGCAAGGTCGGAGCAGGCCATGCAAGCAGGGATGGGTATGGGGATTCACGCCTACAACGATGCCATGGGGTACGACAGTGAGCCCTATGACCCTGCCATTCACGACAGTGACTACGATCGTGAGCCCATGGGTTCCGATGAAGGTTGGTTCTGATGGATCGGGCCTACACTGGGCACCATGAGATTCTTCTTCCCGACATCGAGATCAAGGAGAACCGTGCAGAATACATCTACGTACCTCTGCGCGGTTACTCTCACACCATGGCAGTCTTCACTGCAAACCTAGACTGTCCGATCGGATGGATCAATAGTGAGACACTTGGTTGCAGTTCCGTCCCTGCGTGGATGGCACTCACCAAGTGGGTTGACCAAGGCTACTAACCTGAAAGGTACGACCATGAACGAAGAAGACGATGATCTGGACGAGTGTGAGGAAGAGGAGCAGGAGTACTACGATGACCGTGAGTGTGAGGATGGCGACTACCTAATCGACGGTGTAGGTTTTGCGGACCCTGGCGGTCACTCTTCCCTACGTGCGGAGACGGCCAGCAACCCCCGCAACCTTCCTTGTGGGACGTGTGGGGAACCTGACCGCCTGACCCCTGCTGACAAGCGACGTGGGTATCAGTGCGACAGTTGCGCTGACCGCGCAGAAGGGCGTGGGGGATACTGAGATGATCACCTACCTCAACCCCGACCACGTTGTGGGCAAGCGTCAGACAGCGACTCCGCCCAATCGGAGTCGGTCGGGCTATGGGAACAAGTTGCCTACATCCTGGCAGCTTCAACTACAGGACAAGAGGTGGAGGCGTGTGTACGTCATCTGCTGGTCAAACAGCGGGTCGGCCTACATCCTGACCAAAAGTGGGAAGTTGTTCCTGGGCTACTACGAGCCAAGTTACAACCCATGAGAACCTACATTCTGGAGCTTCCTCCTCCGGTGGTAGTCAAGCGTAGGTGTGAGTGTTGCAACAACCTACTTGGATGTCAGAATCCTGGGTGGGTATGCGACATGTGCAAAAGCATGGGAGGCAAACAGACATGAAGGTGCAAGTGGAGAATGAGGATCTGGTAGCGCAGCAAGTGGCAGTTATTGAGGGCAACACCTGCATTGTGGTGAGCTGCAATGACTTTGACCACTACAAGCGTCTGCCTGCGGTTGTCTCCTACAACGGAGTCAAGTGTGGGAAGACGGGGTGGAACAGCGATACCAACCGCTGTCACTACCAGAGCAACGCCCACATCGTTCAGGTGTGTAGGTGAGTGTCAGGGTCTCTATTCTGGCAGACCACATCTGCATAGAAGATGAGAGAGGTGAGATAGCGTACTGGGACCGGCAGGAATGGCTGGACGATCCTGACCTTATCCTATCTATCGCCAATGCAATTCGGGTTGCATGTACGCAAGGAGGAGACGCGGCACGACAATATCCCCGATGCCCTACAGAAGCGTCGGATGAGGAAGACGCTGTACGACATACCTTCGTCAATGAAGGCACACGGGAAGACTAGCATACAAGTAGAGAGGAGGGTAGGATGATCAAGCGCATCATTGGTAGGATCAAGTGGTTCTTCGAGAACGACACACACGGACCATGTGACTGGTAACCGTTCACACACCTACATCAACCCACAACGAAAGGCTACATATGTCTAATACCGACAACAACAACAAGACGCTCCCCACTCCTACCACTCCTGCCGACAAGACGGACAAGCGTAAGCAAAGTCTGTACTTTCCGGAGAGTATGCTCCAAGAGATCAAGGAGGAGGCGGCTCGGCTGGATCGTAGTCTGTCGTGGGTGGTTCAGCGTGCGTGGAAGCTGGCACGGTTGGAAGTCAAGAAACTTCCCAGTGTGTCGGAGGTGTCGGGCGAAGAGGAAGAAGATATCTGATGCACTTACACCCTGCTTCATACGCAAGTATGGGGCAGGAGTAAGTTTATCACTCACCAAAAAGGAGACGATATGCGACAAGTCAAGATGGTGTCGGGCGTGAGCGGTTCAGGTAAGAGCACGCACGTGCTCAACGTCATCATGGACTACATGAAGGGCCTAGGTATGACAGCGGAGCAGATGATGTCCTCTCCCATGCCTACGGCTACGGTGTCGTTGTGTTCGGCTGATTCCTTCTTCGAGGTGCCCAATGAGGGCGGGCCTCCTACCTACAACTTCGATGCATCCAAGCTGAGCGAGGCACATGGTAAGTGCTTTCGCGACTTCATCACCGCTTTGACTTCCAATGTGGAGTTGGTGGTTGTGGATAACACCAATACCACGGTGGCGGAGGTTGCCCCTTACTTCCTGGGAGCCCAGGCGTATGGGTACGACATCGACCTCATCACGGTCATGTGTGAGACAGATGCCGACATCAAGCTCTGCGCTGCGCGGAACACCCACAACGTGCCGGAGGGTGGTATCTTCGCCCAGCATCGGCGCTTGTGTGCGAGGGAGCTGATGCCCTGGTGGAAGAACACCTTTCAGCCGGTGGTGCGCTGATGCGCAAGGTTGAATACCTGAGAGCCCTGGATGACCAAACGTGGGATACGGTAGTCATCGAGGTTCCTTCTACTGAGGAGGGACCTGACAATGGGATTGACTACGACAACCTGAGTGAATCGGATATTGAGGTGGAATTGCAGGACTACAGCAATTCGGTCCTCAGTCGCCTAGAGGCACACAGGAAGGTGGTTCTGTTCGCCGTCTACAACAACGAGGTGAGCTAATGCTCTACATCCACTACATCCTGCCGGATGGTGAGGGATTGAAGGAGAGGGAGTGGGAAGTAGGACAGGCGCAGCCATCCAAGCAGTTGGAAGACGGCGACCTACAGATTCACACCATATCAGCCGAAGGTAAGGAGTTAGCGCACATCATCTCCACTTTCTCTAACCTGCCTTACAAGTACACACAAGACAACCTATGTGTGTGGAGGGGTGACCTGGCGCGGTTCATCTTCGACAATCTGTAGGATGAGCGAAGGCGCGGTGATCGTAAGTAGGGAGTGTGCGCCCACATACTACACCCTGTCTATTATCTGTCTGGCGAATAAGTCGGGTTTATTCGTGTGGCAGATAATGGGCAGTCGTAGGAGGTGAGACCATGTAACCGATAAGGGGATACGATGGGATGTGAGAACTGTCAGTGCGAGTGTCATAAGCCGGACCGAGGTAGGATGCTAAACGAGCATGCAAGCCTGGGTGCGCTTATCGTCACTCTCCTACAACAGATACCCGAGGTAGAGAAAGCGGCGAGAAAGACGCCGGCTAAAACAATGATAGCCGAGCGTGCGAAAGTGAAAGCGGCTCAACTACAACTGCCCATCATGAAGGATAACCTGCTCAAAGCACGGACCGAGCATAGGCAACTAACACTCACATTGGAGTGCTCGGGTGCTTGGGGTAGGTGGAGACAAGAGAATCCCGGTAAGTCAACTCCCCTATAAAGAGGACTCATGATATCCTACGCTACATTCACCCTCATAGTCCTCGTACTGTCGATGATGTCCTCCTATGTAGTTAGCATGTGCATTGGTGGGAGTGGACGGGGTACGTGGACCACAATTCGTGGAGTGGAGACAACCTGCATACACTGTCGGCGTATGCGCAAGTTCACTAGGAAGGGACCTTACCGCTGATATCCTACAACCGAAGAAAGCTAATTGCCATGTAGGGGTGACGCCCGACATACATCTACCACTGTATACCCGATATGTGTAAGGGAATGAGTGAGTGTGCAAGGGCATGACGCCCGCCTAAGTCAAACCACATAGAGCCTAATAAGACCTACCATGTAATCCTATAGCTGATTCCTCTATACATTACCTACAAGCGCCGGTAGCAAAACTACTGGTTACCTTGTAGGTAAGAATAGGAGAATGAGAATGGCCGACATGAAGTTTATCAAACGTAATACTCCTACCTGGAAGGCAGCGTGGGAGGCTCTCCGACAGAAGTACGGAGAGGTGCATGTAGGATGGCAGTACATGGGTACTGTTATCAAGGATGATGGGACAGCGGAGCACCAATTCCGACATAGGGAATTGCCGAGCAAAGGTGGGGATAGGGAATACTTCAACACCCACACACCCCTCAACGGATACGACGATTACTCCTGAAAGGAACGACCATGCACGACATCAACGGCAAGACGCTTCATGTGGGTGACGAGGTTACTTCCCACGCCTTCGGTCTCTGCAAGATCCTTGGTGTGGAAGACGAGGACAACTGGCAAAAGGAGGGTGCCAATCTGCGACTCAAGCCTACGGATACGGCAGAGTTTTGCGCCCGTGTGCATATCGCACAACTGGTCAAGGTGCGCACCTGGAAGGAGTTGGCCGCCGAAGCACTTGCAGTTCAGGATGCCTGCAACCTTTCGGGAGTGGTCATTAGCTTTGGCCACATTATCCGAGAGGTACGCACTCGGCTGGAGGGTGAGGGCAAGGGTGGGACGGATGCGGTCAACGCTCATCCGGTCTGTCAGCTCTTTGCCGACAAGGTGGCACATCTGACCAACACGCAGACCTTTGGCAACGATGAAGTCAGCAAAGCCTACAAGTGGGCATACGACGTGAAAGGTGGTGTCTGAATGGACATGCGAGTCAAGACTCACATCGAACCCATCATGGCCTCCGCCATTGTGGTTACCAATGGGAGCCAGCCCTCACGTATCGTCCTGTATAAGAAGACGGGCGAGTATGTCACACATCTGGAGACCTTGGCGACAGGTGTTCCGGTCGATGGTACCTCATGTGCGTTCGTTCACACGGGTTTCATGCACGGTGGGTACTTCGGTTTCAAGACCGACAACAAGCCCTTCTGTCTGGCAACGGAGCAGGAAGCCCTACATCATGCGCAGGCTGACTTCAAGGAGCGTGTGCGTAAGCTATTCCAAGTCGGATAGTATATAGCAACTGTATAGTCTGAGAAAACTATACAGTAGCAGGATGTAGGTGCATGTCAGATAAAGGTTGGGGCCTCAAACTATAATAGTGCGACCGGCTGTTATAGTTTCCTTTCCCTTACCTAACCCTACACGGGAGGGTGTGGCTTACTCTATGCAACATGCAAGAGACAGACCGCCCGGCCGACCCTGCAAGAATCATACCACACCTGATCAATTGCATGTAGGACAATTCTTTTCTAAAAGAGTGATTGTCGGTTGCACCTAAAAACGGTTGATCCATAGTTACTAAAGCAACGGCGCAAACAGAGGAGAATCAAAACAATGGCAATGCGAGCGCTCGAAACGGAACGAATGATTAGTGTGGGCAACCGTATCAGCATTCGGCAGGTTGATATCTTCTCGGAAGACGAGGAGCCCACATCGGTCCGACGTACCGACATGGATGGGTTTATGAACACCTTTGACCAGGCTGTCACCGCAGGTGAGCATAACAACTGGGAAGTGTGGGCCAAGCGGAACAAGGTGGACCAACGTGAGGTGGGGTGCGAGGAAGCGCTGATGGTGTGCTTCCTGGGCATGTCACCTCACATTCGGGATCCATTCAATCGGTGTGGATTGGTGGAAGCTACCTACCAAGTCCACTGTCACTCACACGGTGGGGAAGCGGAGTACCTGGACTTCCTGTTCTTCCTCCTGTCCAATAAAGAGACGCTGTAGAAGGTCGACGCCTTGCCCACACATTCTCACATGTGGGCAATGGTCGGTCAATTACATAAGGAGACCAACCAATGATTCAGAACCAAACCTGCCACATGAAGCACTTCTGCGAGCGTGAGTCTTTCAAGCGTAAGCGAGAGTACGACCCCGAGGTTTACAGGGAGTACAAGTACGAGGTGTGGGACAACCGAGCCCAGGGTGACGAAGAGGATGACGGTGGGGAGTGTGTGTTCAAATCTGACAGTGAAGTTGAATGTCAGGAATACCTGCTCCGATGTGGGACGGAGCTTCGGGAGAACGGAGTTTGCAAGGTGTGCGACCTGTACGACCGTAGGCAAGCCGACCTGAAGGATGGAAAGGTCCGACCTTACTACCTTGTCTCCTACAGTATCTCTCGTCAGTACGGGGGACCGGAGGAGGGTGGGTGGTGGTATGATTGGACTTCAATCAATGAGGTTCGTCGAGCCTTCACCTTGGAGGAGGGTGTGCGTCAGGCACGCACGCTGAAGGATGAGTACCCACAACCGCGCTACAATCGCTTCTCCTGCGCTAACCGAGGTGAGGGAGATAACCACATGGTGCTCTGCTATGGCGAGGATGACCCTCGCTGGCCTACAGAGAGCACACAACGTCCGAGGTACGAATGATGACCAATCGAGAGGGCATGACGTGGGAGGAGTGGTTGGCCGCCGCCTGTTTCGGCAGTCGGCACTCTAGCCTCTCACACGTAGAGAAGTGTTTGAC
>Ga0163152_10003818_pt1 | contig 19211 bp, 22 predicted proteins | sample OliLakLV19MP8IB2_FD_148635 | JGI IMG/M metagenome (GOLD analysis project Ga0163152, IMG submission 148635) | Freshwater microbial mat bacterial communities from Lake Vanda, McMurdo Dry Valleys, Antarctica - Oligotrophic Lake LV.19.MP8.IB-2 | ecosystem: Environmental > Aquatic > Freshwater >...
GAGCTAAGATGCCGGCTTGACGGAGTTCGATGCCTTCCTCAAGCGAGGCCACGGCAAATCGCCTAATACCCTGGCGAGTAAGCATCTGAGCGCATTCCACGGCTCCATGCCCATAGGCGTTGGCCTTCACGATGGCCATGACTTCACAGCCGGGTGAGAGGTAGTGTCTGATGCGAGAAAGATTATGGGCGAGTGCCGCGAGATTAACGGTGGCGTAGGTGGGTAGCAAGGTCGAAGCCGCAGTCACACTTCCATGATTTCTTGTTCTTTTTTCTTCACCACATCGTCGACTTTTTGTATGTATTGGTCGGTGAGTTTTTGGGTGTCGGCTTCGGCCTTACGCAAATCGTCTTCAGTCAACTTGGCATCCTTTTGCAGTTTCTTCAACTCCTCGTTGCCATCTCGGCGAAATCCACGCACGACGACTTTTGTGTCTTCGCCGTGCTTTTTGCAGACCTTACCGAGTTCTTTGCGGCGTTCTTCGGTGAGCGGTGGAAGTGGAATGCGAATGATCTTTCCGTCGTTGGACGGGGTGACACCGAGGGTCGATCCCGCCAGGGCTTTTTCGATTTCCTTGATCAGGTTCGGCTCCCACGGTTGGATCGTGATGAGGCGCGCCTCCGGAGTCGAAATATTGGCCACCTGCTTCAGCGGGGTCATGGTGCCATAGTAGTCGACTCGAACACTGTCGAAGAGGGCTACAGAGGCTCGTCCTGTCCGTAGCCCGGCTAAGTCGCGCTTGAGATACTCCAGTGCAGACTCCATCTTCTCCGTGACTTTTTGGTGTATAGCGGAAGGATTGGACATGCGAGACTCCCTGGAACGTTAGCGGCGATCGGGCGTAACAACCGTTCCGATCGCTTCGCCAGTGGCGACGCGTTTGAAGTTGCCTTGTTCCTTTAGGTTGAACACGATCAGCGGCAGATTGTTGTCCATGCAGAGGCTGATGGCCGTCGCATCCATGACTTTCAAGTTCTGATTCAAGATCGCGAGAAAGGAAATGGTTTGATATTTGGTCGCAGTGGGATTTTTCACAGGATCGGAATCGTAAATACCGTCGACTTTGGTCCCCTTCATGATGACCTGGGCCCCGATTTCCATCGCTCTGAGTGCCGCTGCGGTATCGGTCGAAAAGTAGGGATTCCCCGTGCCGCCGGCGAAGATGACGACGCGTTTTTTCTCGAGGTGACGAATGGCTCGGCGACGGATATAACCCTCTGCCAGCTGACGCATTTCGATCGCGGATTGGACTCGCGTCATAATGCCGATGCGCTCGAGTGCGTTTTGCAAGGCCAGGGCATTGAGGACGGTCGCGAGCATCCCCATGTAGTCGGCGGAGGCTCGTTCCATGCCGGACGCACTAGCGGCAATACCGCGGAAGATATTGCCGCCGCCGATGACTACGGCGACTTCGATGTCGAGGGCCACGACAGAGGCAATCTCCGATGCGAGGCCCTCAAGGATGGAAGGTTGGATGCCGTAGCCCTGTTCACCGGCCAACATCTCTCCGCTAACTTTGAGGAGGATGCGCCGATAGTTCGCAGAGCTCATGCTTCGCCTAATTGGTACCGGGTGAAGCGGCGGATGTTCATGTTCTCGCCAATTTTTGAAATATTCAGGGCCAGAAGATCTTTAATCGTGACGGAGGAATCCTTGACGAACGTCTGTTCGATCAGACAGTTCTCCTGGAAAAACTTTTCCACCTTGCCCTCGACGATCTTCGGCCATGCGGCCTGGGGCTTGCCCATTTCCTTGGCCTGGCCCTCATAAATCGATCGTTCCTTCTCGATGATCGAGGTGGGAATATCCTCCCGTTTGACATAGGAGGGTTGCCCGGCTGCGACTTGGAGAGCCAGGTCGTTGACGAAGGATTTAAACTCGTCGTTCCGGGCCACGAAGTCAGTTTCACAATTGACTTCGATAAGCACGCCTATTTTCCCGCCCATGTGGATGTAGGCGTGAACGAGGCCTTGATTGGTCTCTCGTCCGGATTTTTTGAGCGCGGCGGCCAGGCCCTTTTGGCGAAGGTAATCGACGGATTTCTCCATATCGTCGCCGTTCTCGGTGAGCGCTTTCTGGCAATCGAGAAAGCCGGCGCCGGTTTTCTCTCTGAGTTCTTTGACAAGCTGACTTGATCCAGCCATACGTGACGGTCCTTTTCAGCAAACAGTGAGTGCCTTAGTTGACATATGCCATGCCGGACGTTATGAGGCTGGCGTGCTTGCGAGGCTCATGGCCGCAGGTTTGCCGCCGGCCACAGGCGCTGGTTTGAAGTCCACCTCTTCGCGCTGTGCCCGTAAATTGGCGCCTTCAATACAGGCGTTGGCAATGAGGGACGTGATGAGTTTAATGGAACGAATGGCGTCGTCGTTTCCAGGGATCGGGTAGGTGATGTGGTCCGGGTCGCAGTTCGAGTCCAGGATCGCGATCATCGGAATCTCCAACCGCTTCGCTTCCTGCACGGCAAGGTGTTCGATGCGGGTGTCAAGCACGAAGACGGCTCCTGGGACGCCGCGCATGTCCTTGATGCCGCTCAGATACTTCTGAAGTTTGACGATCTCTTTCTGCATCTTCATGATTTCTTTTTTCTTCAGGCCGTATTGGCTGGGGTCGGCCAGTTTGGTCTCCAACTTTTTCATCTTATCGATGCTCTTCCGGATCGTCTGGAAGTTCGTGAGCATCCCGCCAAGCCAACGCTGGTTGACGAAGAACATGTTGGCGCGCAGGGCTTCTTCTTGAAGGATCTCAGCGGCCTGCCGCTTGGTCCCGACAAACAGGACCGACTGTCCGGCTGCGACGGTGTCGCGAACGAAGGCATAGGCCTGCTCCATCCGGGTCAGTGTTTGCTGAAGGTCGATGATATAGATGCCGTTACGTTCGCCAAAGAGGAACTTCTTCATCTTTGGATTCCACCGATTTGTTTGGTGTCCGAAATGCACTCCCGCTTCTAACAATTCCTTGATCGAAACCACTCCCATGCCTTCACCTCCCCTCAAGACTTGCAGAGCACCCGCTGACACAGGTGAGGGGGACTGGCCCCCTTATTCTCAAGTCGAGCGACGTCTATGACGCCGATATGAATTTGATGCGGTTCCTCAACGCACGAAATTATGCGAGAAGGAGACAGTTTCCTGTGTACTAAAGCATCGGCACGCTAGCACAATGATGATGCGTTTGCAAGGCGACATGATGGAATTATGCCCTAGGATCGATAGCTTGCGTTAATACGGACATAATCGAATGAGAGGTCGGTCGTCCACATATGGGTCTGGTGACGACCTTGCCCAAGCCCCACGACGATTGTAAATTCTTTCTGGCGAAAAACCTTGGCAATGCGGCGTTCGGCAATGATCCCGAGCCCCATTCCTCTTTGGACCATCTGGATCTCGTCAAACCACACATTCAGCTTTGAGGGGGTGATCGGAACTCCGGCTCGGCCGATCGCTGCCATCACGCGACCCCAATTGGCATCCTCGCCGAACAGGGCGGTCTTGACCAAGTTCGAAGTGGCAATGGTTTGGGCTACCTGCCGTGCCTGTGCCACGCTGGCTGCTCCGGTCACCTCAATTCTCACCACCTTGGTGACCCCCTCGCCGTCGCGGCAGATCGCCAGCGCGAGGGATTGGCAGGCTTCTGTCAGGAGCTGAAGGAACCGACGAAAAGCAGGGGTGCCTTCTTTGATCGTGCGGTTCTCTGCCATGCCGTTCGCTAAGCAGAGAACCGTATCGTTTGTGCTCGTGTCTCCATCTACTGAGATGCAATTAAATGATTCGTTGGTCGCCAGCGTGAGGGCCTGTTGGAGGGCGCTTTTTGTGATTGAGGCGTCTGTGGTGAAATAGCCCAGCATCGTGGCCATATTGGGATGGATCATTCCAGAGCCCTTGGCCATCCCGCCGATGGTAATCAAACGACCGCCGATGGTGTCTTGGAGAGCAATGGATTTCGGGCGCAGGTCGGTCGTCATGATTGCCAGGGCGGCATCTAGGCCCCCGTGGTCGTTGAGCTGAGTGAGTAGCTGCGGGATTCCCTTCATGATTCGATTGACCGGCAATACACGGCCGATCACGCCGGTAGAGCCGATGAAGACGTGGTGTGAGGGGATCCCTAATTGTCGTGCGACCACGGTCGCGGTCTTTTTTGCGGCAGCCAATCCGTTGGCGCCGGTACAGGCGTTTGCGTTACCACTGTTGACGAGAATGGCTCGCCCGACTCCCTTGCGCAAGTGTAGGCGGTCGACGATGACCGGTGCTGCGACCACTCGATTAAGCGTGAAGACACCGGCGATGGGACCGCTCTGTTCTGAGACGACTAGTGCGAGATCGAGGAGACCTGTCTTTTTAATGCCGCAATGGATACCGGCTGCACGGAATCCCTGGGGTGCGGTGATCCCGCGACGTGGCGACGTAATCGGTGTTTTTTTGATCTTCATCGTGAACGAGACGTCCTGCTCAGTAGGGATTAGGGATAGGCGGCCGGAGCCGTCAAGCCTGTTTCCTCTGGGAAGCCCAGCATGAGGTTCATAGCCTGAATAGCCTGGCCTGCGGCACCTTTTACAAGATTGTCCAAGGCGGCCACCGTAATGACTGATCCTGAACGCGGGTCTAAGTAGACCCCGATGTCGCAATAGTTGGAGCCCTTGGTATAGCGCGGATTCGGCATGATGTCTTCCTGGACTCTGACAAATCGCTCACCTTTGTAAAAGGTTCGATACAGTATGCGCAGATCGGCCAGCGCCATTGGACTCTTCAGCTTGCAGTAGGCGGTGCTCAAGATGCCACGGTTCATCGGTACAAGGTGCGGAGTGAATGTCACGATCAGTTGGGCAGCCACCGTTCCCAATGGCATAGAAGCGCGTTGAAATAACCCACTCAGCTCTTGTTCGATCTCAGGAATATGCCGGTGCCGCCCGATCTTGTAGGGCTCTAAGGATTCATGGGCTTCCGGAAAATGGTAGGGGAGGGCTGGGCTTCGCCCTGCGCCAGAAATGCCAGATTTCGCATCGATGACTACGGTGTTCGGTTGCACGAGATCTTGAGAGAACAGTGGGGCTAACTGCAGGATAGCGGCAGTTGGGTAACAGCCCGGTGAAGCCACTAACTTGGCCTTGGTGATAGCGGTACGGTGTAATTCCGGGAGCCCGTAGACCGCGTCCTTCAGCAAGGCGGCATAGGTGTGCGGAGTCTGATACCACTGTTCATAGATGGCTGGATCTTTGAGGCGATAGTCGGCGCTGAGGTCCACTACGAGTTTGCCAGCTTGAAGACAGGCAGAGACTGGTGTCAATGATTTGGTATGGGGTAGGGCTAAAAAGACAGCGTCTGCCTGGTCTGCCAAGGCCTCGGGTGAGAGTGCTTGAAATGAAAGAGACACGAGGCCAGCCAGACTGGGGAAAACTGCTGCCACGGGGGTTCCCGCAGATTTTTCAGATGTGACGGCGTGAAGCTCGAAATACGGGTGAAGAACTGCTAGACGGACGAGTTCCGCTCCGGCATATCCACTGGCTCCTGCAATTGCGACGCGTATTTTCTTCATCTGTTGTATCCGCTATGTGCCGATACGCCACCGGCACAAAAAAAGGGAAGGCATGGAGCCTTCCCTTTTTCTGACTGTGGCTCCGATGCTTATCGCTTTGAGTACTGGAACTTCTTTCTCGCACCCTTTTGTCCGGGCTTCTTCCGTTCTTTGACGCGCGAATCCCGTGTCAACAAGCCTTCCTTCTTCAGGGGCGTACGGAGGGGCAGGTTGAGAATTACCAATGCGCGTGCGATCGCATGACGGAGGGCGCCGGCTTGTCCGACCTCACCGCCGCCGTGCACCGTGGCCTTAATCGAATACTGCCCGACGACCCCGCCGATTTCGAGCGGGAACTGAATAATCTGCCGCAAAGTCAGTCGCGGGAAGGCCTGCTCGATCGGTTGATCGTTGATCGTAATGTCGCCCGCCGTCCCGGTGACCCAGGCTCTGGCAATTGCGCACTTGCGTCGTCCGGTTGCATATTGAGTTACTGCTGCCATGCTACAACGTCTCCTTCTTCACTCGCGGTGATGATTGATTACAGGGTAATCGGTTCCGGTCCTTGAGCCTGGTGCGGATGAACGGACCCGACATAGACGCGGAGTTTCTTGGCCATCTGATTCCCCAGGGGAGTTTTGGGAAGCATGCCTTCAATCGCTTTCGTTAAGAGAATTGTAGGGTCTTTTCGAAAGACATGCTGCGCCGTCGCGGTTTTAAGTCCACCCGGGAAACCGGTATGGTGACGGTAGAGCTTCGTGGTCATCTTGTCGCCGGTCAGATGGATCTTCTCAGCATTCACGATCACGATATGGTCGCCCATGTCGACATTGGGGGTAAAGGTCGGCCGATGTTTGCCGCGTAACATTCCGGCGACGCGGGCTGCCAAGCGGCCCAGCGTTTTCCCCTCTGCGTCCACGAGATACCACTTCTCCTGCACTTCCAAAGGCTTTTGTTGGTAGGTCGACATTGTTCTTCCGTGCTCCTTCGCTAACGAGTGAATCAGGTTTCCTGTACTTCCGGTGTGACGATATTCTTCGATTCGAGTTTTGCCAGCCAGGCGTCGAGATTCGTGGTGCTCCGCCGCGTCAATACGTCCTGGGTGATGTAGATCGGACAAGGAGCCCTCAGCGCCAAAGAAATCGCATCGCTGGGTCTGGCATCGATCGTCCGCTCCACGCCTTTGTTGGCGACATGTACCGTTGCATAATAGGTGCTGCTTTTAACGTCCGCAATGACGACGCGCTGGATCGTGACATTCAAATGTTCGGCGAAACTTTTGACCAAGTCATGGCTCATGGGGCGTGGCGTGATTATGGCATCGAGCGCTAACTTAATGGCATTGCCTTCTGCTGCCCCGACCCAGATCGGGAAGGTATCAGGGGCACCGTCCTGTTTCGCCAGGACGACGATCCGTGTGTCGGTATTGGCCTCTTCGAGAATGCGATCCACCCGGTATTCAACCAGGTTTTGCTCGTTGGGTAGATTAACGATGCTCATGTCGGGTTTCCTTGAATCAGGAGTCCAGTTTGCCGAAATCTTCCGGCTTAAGATTTTCCAGCCACTGCTCAAGTTCCTCGGAGCTTTGCTTCGTGATTACGGTGTCGTTGGCAAAGACCGGCGCATTGCACCGAAGAGCGAGTGCAATGGCGTCGCTGGGCCTGGCATCGACGGTGTACTCTGAATCTTCGTACATCAAGTGAATTTTTGCAAAGTACGTGTGCTCCGACAGATCCGTAATGACCACGCTGATGACTTTCGCGTTGTAGACATCGAGAAACGACTTCATGAAGTCGTGCGTCATCGGCCGAGGAGGGGTGACATTTTCCATTGCCATACTGATCGCACCGGCTTCTGACTTTCCGACCCAAATAGGGAGCATGTCGGAATGTTCTTCGTCACGTAGCACGACGATATACGCGTTATTGTAGGGGTCGAACATCAACCCTTTTATATGCATCAGTGTAATCACGACAAACTAGGCCCTCTTCCTCGCCTTACTTTAGGTCGTGAGGAGATGCTGATCATCCATATCGATGGATCAAGAAGTGAACAATTTAGCATTTCTGGAACAGGCCTGTCAACGAAGCCTGCGAGATCGCTGGAGAAATTCATGGAAAAATTCTAGCCTGCACGGGCCGGGGTGGAAACTCCGAAGCCCACTGAGGGGCTTCGTGAGGCTTAGGCTTGTGGGCGAAAGTTTTGATCGATTTTTGCGGTGTCAATTTGTTCGCCGAGTTTCAGGAATGCTTTCATCTGCTTCTTGACGAGTTCTCTGCCGCTTTCCTCTCCCAGGTTGACCTGGTACTCATTGATGACCATGACTCGCATGCCTTCCCATTTTTTCCAACAGGGCTTGCAGACCTTGGCTTTGATCTCGGATTCAAGCCTTCCCATGAAGAGGGGATCTGTAATGACTTCTCCTGCTTGTCCGCACGTGACGCACTGAACGTCTGCCATAATCTAAGGATCCTCCTGCACATAAGTATGAGGTGAGTGGGAGCCACAGATTGTAACACTGCGTCGAGGCGTAAGAAAAGAGGGGGGATTGATTGACCCGCACGTGGCTTCATGTTAAGAATGTGCGGCGTTTTCTTTGTGAGTATGGTCTGTGCCCGGATGGCGGAACTGGCAGACGCGCCGGACTCAAAATCCGGTTCTCGTAAGAGAGTGGGAGTTCAACCCTCCCTCTGGGCACCATCAGTTGTAATGATGTAGAGATCGTCAGTGTTTTGCGGTTTGTTCGGTCGGTTAATATTGTGGGTGAATTAATAGCAAATTCACCCACATTTATCCCTCTTGACATGTCTGAAAGGGTGGCCTATAGTCCGCGTCCTAAGGCGATGAAAAAGCTTCAACCTGATTATGTTGGTCCCATCTTGTTTGTCCGTCATCTCACTTCATTTTCTAATTCTCACCAAGGAGGCAGCACATGCGTAAAGTGTTGGCACTAGGAACGGCAATTATTTTTGTCGGTTCCGTGGGTCTGTCAATCGCTCAGGAGCGCTTGCAAACGAACCAGTCTGGATTGGGCGTGGGCGAAGGAGTTGGTGATGTGTCGGGTTCAAGCACCCGCGTGACCACTTTCGATCGAAGCAGTTTTCTTGATCGATTGTCGCAGGCTGAAACCATGTTTGGTCGTGTGATCGGGTTTGATCTTGCGGCCAAGAAAATGTATCTCGAGATGGGTGGAAGCTCTCACGATGAGGGCCGTGCAGGCGGTGGCGCGATGAACTACCGCACGGTATATTTTGATGATAGGACCAATTACGATCAGCTTCGTATTATTGAGTCTGGCGACGACGTGACCATTCAGGCAATCGAGGAAACGAGTACGTCCCAGCCGTTCGGCACGGGACGTAAGATTGTTCGTGAGGTTACCGTGATGCGTGGCAATGAGAAACTTGCTGGATTCGGCGGGCTTGGACAGCGCCCGAACCCTATGACCGAGCGTGGGATTAACACGAGCAGTGGCTCCACCACTGGTGGCATTGGCGGTGCAGTGCTGCCAGGCAAGATCGATTCAGGTATCACCAGCCCGGTAGGTGAATATACCGGTGCTGCTCCATGCTGGCAATGTGAACCGCAGCCAGGATGGGGTAATGCCGTCGGTAACAAGTCAGACTATGGGACGGATTACCTCAAGCCAAATTTGGTCAAGGGCCTGAACTAACAGTCGAGACACATTACGAGCGTATCTGGGAAGGGGCAGCGTTTCGCTGCCCCTTCTTTTTTTGTCTGCCTTGCCAACCATTATGCAGAGTGCTTGCGGGGTTGCCGACTCCTTGTTAGGATTTGCGTCAGGCCTGTGCAATAAAAATGGCTTGGGCTGATGAGAAGGAGAGACTTGTGGCTGGAGATGAAGAGAAAGGCACGGCTGTGACTGGGCAACCGTCTGCCGAGTTGGATTTACGAGGAGTGATTTGCCCCTATAACTTCGTCAAGACGAAGTTGAAGTTGGAAACGATGGAAGAGGGACAGATCCTTTCGGTATTGTTGGATGATGGTGACCCGATTCAGAATGTTCCTCGCAGCGTGAGCAATGAGGGGCATAGCGTCCTCTCGCAGGATCGCATTGAGGGATCCTTTCGAGTGCTCATTCGCCGCCGCGAAGCCGAGTAGTGCGGGGTATTGCCCTGCTCATCTTTTTCAACTTCGACTTTGCCCTGTACCCTTCAATCACGATCGTTACCGCTGAGTCCTTCGACACGTGTTCTTTCTGATCGAGCAGCTCGTCGGGCCTCCCGCGCATAAGAGTCTCCTTGGGCGTCGTGAGATCCATAGCAATGGTAACCTGTCTGCTGGGGAGGATTTGCGCCAGAATTTTCAACAGTCTTCTGAGGGCTCCTGGGGCTACATAGAAGGCGAGTGTTCTGCGCTCCTTGCAGAGTTTCGAGAGGAATGCTGTGAGGCGCAGGCTGGATGAAGGAAGGTGCCCGTCAAAAATGATCGCATCGCCAGAAAACCCGGAGATCGCTGTCGCTGCTGTCATGCCGGAGGGGCCCGGGATGGCCTTGACCGGGATCCCTGCTTGATGGGCCGCAGCCACGAAGAGACTGCCTGGGTCGTAGATAATCGGGGTGCCGTTGTCTGAGACAAGGGCGATATCCTGCCCCTGCGTGAGTCGATGCAGAAGAAGCTGTATTTTCTCGTGACGATTGAGCGGGCCGTAGCTCGTGACCGTGGCGAAAATGCCATGATGGGTCAGGAGCGCTTGGGTCGCGCGTGAGTCTTCAGATGCAATAACTGAGACGCGGCGCAATGTCGCAAGAGCCCGGAGAGTGATGTCATCAGGGTGGCCAATAGGCGTACCGACGATGTAGAGGGTGCCTGGAGAAGGAGACGCGGTTGTCAGTCCTTCCATTGTGTGATCGTTTGGTTGACTCCCATCTTGCCCCATCGATATAATTCCTCGTTTGATACCAGTCTGTTTGTCCTGAAAAGTTGAGAGGATAGCACTCAATGGCCGCCATGTTTTTCATGGTGACGATGGCCTTGTATTTTACGGCCACCGTTTCCTTTCTTGCCTACCTGCTCTGGCCCTCTGTAGCCTTGTCAAAACTCTCGGTGGGTATGACGGCGATCGGGTTTGCTGCTCATACGATTGCCTTGGTTGCGAGAATGGTTGGAACGGCAGATATCTCGCCGCCCGGGTTCCATGAAGCTCTGTCGTTTTTTTCCTGGATGCTGATTCTCGTCTTTCTTGCTGTAGAGTTTCGCCATCGTCTGCACGTGCTTGGTTCGTTTATCGTTCCACTGGCACTCGTGTCGCTGGTCTCTGCCGCGGCATTGCCGGAAACCGCTCCGACGTGGAGCCCTGTGTTTCGTACGCTGTGGGTCCATGTTACACTGAGTATGCTCGGGACCGTGGGGTTCGCCGTAGCCTTTGTGGCTGGTGTCATGTATCTGATTCAGGACGGACTTCTCAAGTCCAAACGCTTCAATGTTCTCTACTCAAAGTTGCCCGCCCTGGATTTCCTCGACCATCTGAATCAACAATCGATCGTAATGGGGTTTCCGCTGCTGACGCTTGGTATTATTACCGGTGCGTTGTCCGCCGAGTTCTCTCGAGGGTCGTATCTGAACTGGAACCCCGAACAAACATGGGCTTTGGTGACATGGGTGTTCTACTTTGCCGTGTTGCTCGGACGACTCACGATGGGCTGGCGAGCCAAACGGGCAGCCTATTTGACGATTATCGGATTTGCCGGAGTGATTCTGACACTCATTGGCGTGGTCCTCAAAAGCCACGGACCGGTATCTTGAAATGCATATTGTTGTTGTCGGTTTAAGCCATAAGACTGCCCCGGTGGAAATTCGCGAGAAGCTCGCGGTTCCTGAGAGCCGGATGGGTGAAGCCCTGACCCGTCTCTGTTCGTATCAAGGGGTACGGGAAGGGATATTATTATCGACCTGCAATCGCGTCGAGGTTTATGCCGTCGTCGATGAAATCGAAGCCGGGTATGAACGAATTCAGGAGTTCCTGGCCGATGCCCATCTATCGCTATCCTCGGAGCAGCTGACTCCCCATCTCTACTGGCACCAAGGGGATCGGGCGATCAGTCATTTATTTCGTGTGGCGTCTAGTCTCGATTCCATGATCATCGGCGAGTCGCAGATTCTGGGGCAGATTAAAGATGCATTTGAGGTTGCGCTTACACACAAGTCGACCGGCATCGTTCTGAACAAAGTTGTGAAAAAGGCGATCTCCGTCGCCAAACGCGTGCGGACGGAAACGAAAATTGCCGAAATGGCGGTGTCAGTCAGCTATGCCGCGGTCGAGTTGGCTAAGAAGATCTTTTCAGATCTCAGCGAGAAGACGGTGCTGTTGGTGGGGGCGGGGGAGATGGCCAAGTTGGCAGCTAGACATTTTATTGCCAACGGGGTCCGGCATGTGCGGGTCACGACGAGGAACCCGCAACATGGGATGGAATTGGCCAATCGGTTCAGTGGCACCGCGGTTCCCTTTGAACAGTTTCGGGAGGACATGGCTTCCGCCGATATCGTCCTGGTGTCGACCGGCGCCGCGCATTATCTTGTGAGCGAGGATGACGTGCAGCGCTCCGTCAAGCAACGGATGAATCGTCCGATGTTCTTGATCGACATCTCGGTCCCGCGCAATATCGATCCGGCGGTGCGCCATGTGGATAATGCCTTTCTCTTCGACATCGACGATCTGAAAGCGCGGGTTGAACAGAATCGCGGGGGACGCTTACAGGAGGCCGAGAAGGCCGAGCGGATGGTGGTGGACGAAGTCGGGATTGTCCGGCAATGGCTCCAGTCACTCGAAGTGACCCCCACCATCATGGCTCTCTGTACGAAAGCCGATGACATTAAACGAGCGGAGGTCGAGAAGACCTTGGGGCGATTGGCCAATCTCTCCGAGCCTGAGCGCAAATTGGTCGAGGCAATGGCATCCTCGATCGTGAATAAGCTTATTCATAACACGATGGTGACGCTCAAGGACGAGGTGAATTCTTCGGACAGGGCTGCTTTTGTCGAGGCGGCGAGGCGATTCTTCAGCCTTGGGGATTCCGCAGGCTCGACCGTCAACGGGAGTGCAGTAGAGAACAATATTCAGGATCGTGAAGAGACGATTCCGAAAGCCGGTTCAAAGACGCCGGATCGATGAATGCACCAACTCTATGGAGAAGACCCGTACAGGGCCGAAACTCTTTACTTGTCCCAAGTGTCGAAAGGCCTACCTGGGGCATGACCCCCTGCCGGATTGCCCGGCCTGCAGTTTCGATTATCGGGAGCGAGAGGGATTTCGGTGGGATGTGCTCGTGTACCTGTTGTCGATTCTTGAGTTGATCAGCCTTTTGCTCGTCTCGTCCTCCTACAGGAGTTTCGTCAGCGGGACTCTGTCCAGCGAGACGTCACGGGCGGACCGCGACAGTGTAGAGAAACTTCCCGGCAGCGAACGGCCCGCGACGTTTCATGCCCCCTATCATGATACGAGTCGGTGAAAGGGAGCCATGTCGAAAGTCAGTGATGAACGATTGAACGTCGTGCTGGGAACGCGCGGCAGTAAGTTAGCGGTGCAGCAGAGCGAGTGGGTGCAGGCACAGTTGCATGCGTTGGCTCCTCATGTGACGGTCACGTTGCGGCGGATTCAGACAACCGGAGACAAGATTCTTGACGTCCCGTTGGCTCAAGTCGGTGGGAAGGGGCTCTTCGTCAAGGAGATCGAGGAAGCGCTGTTGAGCGGCGAGATCGATCTGGCGGTGCATAGTATGAAAGATGTTCCCACGGTGTTGCCCGATGGGTTGGCGATTCTCTGTGTGCCGCCTCGAGAGGATCCACGGGATGCCCTGATCAGTCGTGACGAAAAGTCGTTCATGGACCTTCCTCTAGGCGCTAGAATTGGGACCAGCAGCCTTCGTCGCCAATCACAGCTCCTGTATGCGAGGCCCGACCTCACGATTGTGATGTTGCGTGGGAATCTGGATACCCGTCTTAAGAAATTACGTGAGGGACAGTTCGACGCCATCGTGCTCGCGGCAGCCGGACTTCGACGATTGGCTTGGGCGCATGAGATCACGGAGTACCTTGCTCCGCAGATCAGTTTGCCTGCCATCGGTCAGGGAGCGTTGGGCATTGAAGGGCGGCGAGACGATCTCTTTATTCGTTCCCTCTTAAGCGGCTTGGACCATGCACCCAGCAAGACAGCCGTTCTTGCTGAGCGTGCGATGCTCCATCGACTTCAAGGGGGCTGCCAGGTCCCAATCGCAGCCCATGCAACATTGACTGGTACAAGGATGACATTGGAAGGTGTCGTGGCCAGCGTGGATGGCAAGGAACTCATTCGCGATTCCGTTGAAGGGACGATTGAGGATCCTGAGTCGATCGGTGTGCAACTCGCAGAACGATTGCTTGCACGCGGTGGCGATAGAATCCTCCAAGCGATCTACGGGACCGCATGACCAAAACGAGAAGGTCAGGGAAGGTCTATTTAGTTGGAGCGGGACCAGGCGATCCTGGGCTCCTGACGCTGAAAGGGAAGGAATGTCTGGAGCAGGCCGATGTCGTCCTGTACGATTTTCTCGCCAATCCGGCTTTGCTGCAGTATGCTCCGGCCACGGCAGAACGCATCTATGTCGGTCGGCGAGGACGCGGTCAGTATCGAGAGCAAGCCGATGTCAATCAGCTGCTTATTGAACGGGCCAACGAGGGGAACGTGGTGGTCCGCCTCAAGGGCGGTGACCCGTTTGTGTTCGGACGTGGTGGAGAAGAAGCGGAAGCGGTGGCCGCGGCAGGGGTGAATTTCGAGGTGGTACCCGGTGTGACAGCGGCGGTTGCGGTGCCTGCCTATGCGGGTATTCCTGTGACGCATCGTACCCTGGCCTCCACGGTCACCTTTGTGACGGGTCATGAGGATCCAACCAAACCGGAGACCCTGTTGGAGTGGCCCAAATTGGCTGGTGCATCGGGGACGCTCGTATTCATGATGGGCATGAAGAATCTCCCGTCGATCGTGGGACACCTAGTGACGGAAGGTCGGTCGTCAGACACGCCGGTCGCGGCGATTCATTGGGGGACCAAAGCGGACCAACAGACCATCGTGGGGACCTTGGATAATATTGTGGCGAGAACCGAAGCTGCGCGCCTCGAACCGCCGACGGTGATCGTCGTGGGTGAGGTAGTGCGACTACGAGGGCAGCTGAATTGGTTTGAAACCAAGCCGCTCTTTGGAAAACGGATTGTGCTTACCAGGGCTCAGGAGCAGGCGCGAGAATTTTCTCAGTTACTTGTGGCGTATGGAGCGGAGTCGGTGGAAGTGCCGACGATTCAAATCGTACCTCCGACCAGTTGGCAGGCGATCGATGAGGCGATCATTCGTCTCAATATCTATCAGTGGCTGATCTTTACCAGTGTGAACGGGGTGAGGCCTTTCATGAACCGGCTCCATGCGGCAGGGAAGGATGCGCGCGCATTGGCGCTTCTTCGTATTTGCGCTATTGGACCGCGCACCGCACAGGAATTGGGAATCCATGGGTTGACGGCGGATGTCGTTCCAGCGGAGTTTCAAGCAGAGGGGGTCATTGCCGCATTGGCTCAGGTGGGCATACGTGGGAGTCGAGTGTTGATTCCTCGTGCTGAAGTCGCGCGTGAGATCTTGCCGGAACAGTTGCGTGAGTTGGGGGCGGTTGTCGATGTCATTCCTGTCTACCGGACGATCACCCCGACGGTGGATGTCGCGTCCTTGACTCAGCAGCTTCTCAATGGCCGGGTGGCGGCGCTCACCTTTACGAGTTCTTCCACCGTTCGCAACTTCGTGGAACTTTTTGGTGGGCAGGAGGCAGTCGGGCGACTCATGACTCAGGTGGCGGTCGCCTGTATTGGACCCATTACGGCACGGACGGCTGAGGAATGTGGGTTGACGGTGACGATCATGCCGACTGAAAATACTGTGTCGGCATTGGCTGAGGCCATTGTACGGCATTTTAGTGATGGGGTGCGAGTGTCCGTTTCTACGCGTGGATAGGTATCGGTAGACGGCAGGGCAAGGGACTGATTCGTTTAGTAAGGGGGGAATTCTCATGGTTGCAGTCAAGTCGTTCATGGTTCCGAGAGAGAAGTTTATTACGGTTGAGCGGGATACGGATGCACAGACAGCGGCACGTATCATGCGGGATCGTGGGATCGGTAGCCTGTTTGTGACGAACGGGAAGGAGGTTGTCGGGATTCTGACCGATACCGATATGGTTCGGCGGGTGGTGGCGGCTGGAGCGGACACCCACAAGACGACGGTCGAGCAGATTATGTCGGCCCCGATCTTGACGATCGAGGAGAATAAGACCCTGCTGGATGCCAATGACCTGATGGCTCAAACGCATATCCGTCATCTCGGTGTGACGCGGGATGGCGGGTTGGTCGGCATGATTTCCGTCCGCGACCTCGTCGTGTTCTTAACGAACCTTCCAAGAAAGTAATCCGATGGCCTTTCCCATTCAGCGGCTCAGGCGGTTGCGGCAGCATGAGGCATTTCGCCGTATGGTGCGGGAGACGAACCTGTCCTCTTCCGACTTCATCTATCCGCTGTTCGTCGTCGAAGGGCGAGATCGGCGGGAGGAGATCGCCTCGATGCCGGGCCAGTTCAGGCTCTCGGTCGATCTCTTGGTGAAAGAGGCACGCGACGTTGTGGCCTTGGGGATTCCCGCCATCATTCTCTTTGGGATTCCAGACCGGAAAGATGCGCGGGGGAGTTCGGGCTATGATCCAAATGGCATCGTGCAGCGGGCGGTCAAAGCGGTGAAGGACCAGGTTCCCGGCCTCATGGTCATCACCGATGTCTGCATCGACGAATACACCGATCATGGCCATTGCGGGATCGTCAAGGACGGGCGCATTCTCAACGATGAAACGTTGGACTGTCTCCGTACAATGGCCAGGACCCATGCGCAAGCCGGGGCCGACATGGTGGCGCCATCCGATATGATGGATGGGAGGGTGGGGGCGATCCGGACGGAATTGGATCAGGCAGGATTCCCAGAGCTGCCGATTATGGCCTATGCCGCTAAATTCGCATCCTGCTTTTATGCGCCGTTTCGGGATGCGGCCGGTTCGAGTCCGCAATTCGGTGATCGACAATCGTATCAAATGGATTCGGCTAATCGCCGGGAAGCACTTCGCGAAATCGCCCTCGATGTTGAAGAGGGGGCCGACATCATCATGGTGAAACCGGCATTGCCGTACCTCGATATCATTGCCGCGGCCAGAGCGCAAATGCTGTTGCCGGTGGCGGCCTATCAAGTGAGCGGGGAGTACAGCATGATTAAAGCAACCGCCCAAGCCGGCTGGCTCGACGAATCGCGCGCCATGATGGAATCGTTGCTTTCGATTAAGCGGGCCGGCGCCGATGTCATTCTGACCTACTTTGCCAAAGACGCGGCTCGTTTCCTCCGCTGACGACCATGCTAAAAGTCACGCGTGGGCTGTCCAGCGAGTGTCTTCCACGTACCTATCCAGTTGCCACGATCGGGAATTTCGATGGCCACCACCTGGGCCATCAAGCCTTGCTGCAGACGGTGGTGGAGACGGCCAGGAAGGCACAGGGGACTGCGCTTGTACTGACTTTCGAACCGCATCCGGTCAAAATCCTCGCACCCCACGTCGATCTTCGTTTTCTTACCAATCCTGAGGAAAAGCTTGCGTACTTCGAGGCCGCAGGGATTGATGAAGTGGTTTTTCTAGAGTTTAGCCCCACCTTCGCAGCGTTGAGCCCGGATCAGTTTGCTGAAGGTATTCTGCATCGCTTGCTCACTCTGTCAGAACTGTTCGTGGGCAATCATTTTGCGTTTGGGAAGGGTCGGGCAGGACATATCGAAGACCTCGTACGCCTCGGCGGGCTGCATGGCTTCCGCGTGCATCCCGTGACACCTGTGATGTTTGAGGGAGATGTGGTGAGTTCAACCAGGATTCGCCAGCTCATTCAGGCAGGGAGCGTGGAGCGGGCTACCAAGTTACTCGGACGCGTCTATGGGATTCGCGGAACAGTGGTGCACGGGATGCAGCAGGGTCAGGCGATGGGCTGGCCCACGGCGAATTTACGCATCCCGGTTGATCGCGTCGTGCCGCCCGATGGAGTCTATGCCGCGAGAGCTGTCCACGGTGCTCAGATCTATGATGCGATTGCCTACATCGGGACCAGACCGACCTTTGGCGCAGGTGAGCGCCTGATCGAAGTCAATCTGTTGGATCGGAGCTGCGATCTCTATGGCCAGGAGATTACCGTGCAGTTTGTGGCACGAGTGCGCGGCGATCATACGTTTGTCTCTGCCGATGAGCTGTCGAAGCAAATTATCCGTGATGTGGAGCAGGCGCGCATGAGCTTGCAGAGAATTCCTCAGGGAGTCCAGTAGCCATGGCTGTTGAGACGGCGATCACGCGATCGTCAGGCAGAACTACTGCACGACCGGCCTTGTTGACCCTTCTTGTTCGGACGGTGCGTCAGCACCAGCTGTTCGTTCCGGGTCAGCATCTACTCGTGGGAGTGTCGGGCGGGCCTGACTCGATCGCGTTGTTGTCTCTTCTCCATCGCCTGGCCCCATCCTGGCGGCTCATGTTGACGGTCGTCCATTGTAACTATGGGTTGCGTGGAGCGGAGTCTGACGGAGACGAGACGTTTGTCCACGCCTTTTGTCAGGAACGATATCTGCCTCTTGTCACCCATCAACCCACGCTGGTCAAGCGACGACAGCGCTCATCGATGCAAGCAACGGCTCGCGATGCGCGCTATGACTTCATGAAGCAATTGGCTCACGAGGTAGGGTCTGACCGCATTGCGGTCGGTCATACAGCCAGTGATCAAGCGGAAACGGTGCTCATGTGGATGTTGCGGGGGGCTGGCATGACCGGGTTGGCTGGGATGCCCTACGCCCGTGAAGATAGAATTATTCGTCCGCTCCTGGACTCCACCCGTGAGGAAGTGCTGACCTATTTGGGTCATGAAGGACTGGCCTATCGCTGTGACTCGAGCAATGAGAAGCCGCTCTATCATCGTAATCGGATCAGGAAAGAGCTGCTTCCTGTCATCACTCGGTTGGCACCGGCTGCAGTCCGTGTGTTGCAGCGGCAGGCAGATGTATTGCGCGAGGACGAACAGTACTTGGAGCAGGTGACGAGTGATCTGGTGCACGTGCTCGTAAGTCCGGATTCCGGAGGCGTGCAACGCGTCAATCTCCAGTCTTTCATCGAGTTGCCGGTTGCCCTCCAGCGGCGGCTTATTCGGGCAATCTTACGGACCTATGACGAAGAGAAGCGCGTGAGCAGCCTTCGCGTGGTGGAGTCAGTTCGGCGTGTCCTTCTCAAGGGAAAGAGCGGAATCCGACTGTCGTTGACGCAGGCCCTCGTGACTCTGAATCAAGGGTCGGTGCAATTTAGTCCCGCGGGAGGGGGGCACAAAGAGGAGACTGGTTCGGACCAGAGGAAGAGTGAGAGCCTGCTTCTTTCAGTGCCTTCAACGGTCTATTGGGCTAGAACGAATCAGCAAATTCATGTACAATGTATGGTTCGCCGTGATGCTGAGCAGGGAGGCGTGGCTTCGTCCACGCAACGGGTTGTGTTCGATGCCGATCGGTGTTCGGAGCCGCTGCTAGTTCGATCCTGGCGGGCCGGTGATCGATTTTCTCCTCAGGGGATGAAGGGGAGTAAAAAACTGCAAGATTTCTTTACCGACAGGAAGACCGCTCGGCACC
>Ga0163152_10003821_pt1 | contig 19207 bp, 19 predicted proteins | sample OliLakLV19MP8IB2_FD_148635 | JGI IMG/M metagenome (GOLD analysis project Ga0163152, IMG submission 148635) | Freshwater microbial mat bacterial communities from Lake Vanda, McMurdo Dry Valleys, Antarctica - Oligotrophic Lake LV.19.MP8.IB-2 | ecosystem: Environmental > Aquatic > Freshwater >...
ACCCAGTTCGCCCCGCCGGCCAGGTGCGGCACAGCCTGCCTGGGCACGCGGTTGGCACCTGCGCCCTTAGTTGGCAGCCGCACGGGCAACGGTTGGCGAGCGGCGGGCAGGATGGGCACATGCGGCTCTGGGACACCACGACGGGCGGAGAGCTTGCCCACCAGCCCGGCGGGGCGAACTGGGTTGAGCATGTGGCCTGGAGTCCCTCGGGGAACGTGCTGGCCAGCGCCGCCGGGCGGGTCCTGCGCTTTTGGGATCCAGACGGCCAGCCTATCGTGGAATGCCCCAACCACCCTAGCACCATTGCAGCCGTGGCCTGGAAACCAGTGGGCCTGGAACTCGCCACTGCCGCCTACGGGGGCGTGACGCGGTGGAGCCCGACGGCGCCCCAGCCGGTCAATCAATTTCAGTGGAAAGGCGCCAGCCTGGCCTTGGGCTGGAGTCCCGACAGCCGCTATCTGGCCACCGGCGACCAGGACGCCACGGTCCACTTTTGGATCGTGGAAAGCGGGAAGGACCTGCAGATGTGGGGCTACCCTAACAAGGTGCGGGAGTTGAGTTGGGACGCCACCGGCCGCTACCTGGCAACGGGCGGCGGCCCGTCGCCGGTGGTGTGGGACTGCGCCGGTAAGGGCCCCGCCCGCACGCGGCCCACGACCCTTAAGTTTCACACGGCGCCGCTCACCGGGCTGATGTTCCAACGGCAGGGGCGGCTGCTCGCCAGCATAGCGCAAGACGCCGAGCTGGCCGTGTGGGATCTCAAGCGGCCCCGGCAGCCGGTCGCGACCTGGACACTGCCTAGCCCCGCCTGCCAAGTTGCCTGGTCACCCGATGATGCCCACCTGGCGATTGGGTGCGAGTCCGGCGCCGTGCTGCTGCTGAATTTGGGGTAAGCCAATGCCGCTCTACGTCTATGCGTGCGCCCATTGGGACGTGGAAGTGGAAGAACTGCGCCCGGCCAGCCAAGCCGACGACCCGCTGGCTTGCCCGGTGTGCCAGGCCGCCTGTGTGCGCGCCCTGACGAGCTTTGGCATTGGTGGCCGAGCCGGCCCCAGCACTGGGAGCAGCGCATCTCGGCCGCACACCTCCGGCCCGAGCCACGCGGCGGCGTGCGGCTGCTGTGCGCCCCGGCGGCGCTGATGACGATTCGGTAACCTGGTCAATGAACGCCTACTCAGTTGAGGAACCGTGATGTCTGCCACCATTCCCTTGACCATCCTGACTGGCTTTTTGGGCGCCGGCAAGACGACCCTGCTCAATCACCTGCTGCACGCCGACCACGGTCTGCGGATCGCGGTGCTGGTCAATGACTTTGGCGCGATCAATATTGACACCCAGTTGGTGGTCGGCGTCGAGGGCGAAACCATCAGCCTGGCCGCGCCAATAGCCAGGCAAAATCCTAGCGGCGATAGCGCGCCAAAGCAGTCTCATCCCAGGCGATCCCTAAACCGGGGCGCTCCGAGAGCTGCCACAGCCCATCTTGAATAATCGGTTGTTCGGCGCGCAGCGCCCTAAAGTTGACGGTATCCGCCTCAGCCGGCGACTCCTCGACCATGGTACCGCCGAGCGCCCCGATCAACGGCGCGTGCAGATCCGGGAAATAGTGTGGCATGATACTGGTTCCCCGCTCCAGCGCGGTCGGGACGGTTTGCAGGTAGCCCGTAATCCCCAGATGATGTGTCGCGTCAGGCCGGTAGACATCGACGGTTTGCGCGAGTTGCTGCAACTGCTTGAGATCGGACACTGACTCGCCGAACGCAATTCGGCATGATCCGATCTGCGCCAGTTCGATTACTTTAGCGACGTCATGAGCCGGGAACGGATCTTCCAGAAAGGCCACATTGAAACGCTCAAGCACACGCCACACAGCCAGGGCATCCTTCACCGAATCGTAGGCGGCGCTGGCATCCACCGCCAGCAGCAGATCCGGGCCAATCACCTCACGCATCGCGCCCAGCCGTTGTAAGTCCAGTTGCAGATCAGCCCCAAACGAAATTTTGAAGCGCGTGTAGCCGCGTGCGATCAGGCGTTCAGCATCGCGGCGGACGGCGCCGACCGGATCGCCCTCACGATAGTAACCACAGATCGCCAGGCACGGAATCGCCGACCGCGCGCCACCCAGCAGCCGCCAGAGCGGTGCATTCAACGCCTGCGCCCACAGATCCCACAGGGCCACATCAACCAAACTCAGCGCACGGGCAAACGCACCCACCTCGCCGATCATGCGCATCGATGCCCGGCAAGCTTCCCAGATTTGACGATGGCTGCCCAACGGTTTGCCCACTACGAACGGAGCCACCTGCCGCCGCACGATTTCATCCAACGGCAGACCGCGCGCCAGGCTGAACCCCGTGCCGAACAAGGCGCCCAGATAGACGCGCACCAGCATAAATTCGCGTTCGTGGATTATTTTGCCAAAAACCTTGATCGGCTCTAGCAGCGGAACCACCACGGGAAAAGCCTCAATGCGATCAATTGCGGTCATCATCGGTACTCTACTCACCAGCCGCCATAAGCAACCCAACCGCCATCGATGCCCACCGTTTCACCTGTCACATAACTCATCTGATCGGAGGCCAGCAAAACGAGTACCGATGCGACCTCATCAGGCGTGCCGAGCCGCTTCAGGGGGGTGCGCCGCGTGACGCCAGCAATATCGACCAGCCCGCGCGCGACGTTGGTCTCCACAAGTTCTGTGCTGATATAGCCGGGGGCCACCGCATTGACCCGAATGTTAAACTCGGCCCATTCAACGGCCAAGATCTTGGTCAGCGCGATCACGCCCGCCTTGGCCGCCCCGTATGGAGCTCGCCCCGCAAAGCCCACGCGCCCCGCTATCGAAGACAGCGACACGATCGCGCCGCCGCCCTGCTTGATCATTTGGGTGGCTGCCGCCTGCGACGCAAAGAAAACACCGCTCAGATCGACTCCGATAATGCGGTTCCACACCTCCGGCGTCATCTCGACGGAGGCCATCGGGTGCGAGATGCCGGCATTGTTAATCAGAACGTCGAGCCGCCCCAGGGCCGCCACTGTCTCGTCAACCATGGATTGACACTCGGCCGCCTCGGCCACATTGGCCCGTAAAGCAACCGCCCGCCGTCCGGCCTGCTGCTGCACCTTGTTCACGGTGTCCTGCGCACTCTCCAGGTCAATGTCACCGATGGCAACATCGGCGCCACAGGCGGCGAAGAGGAACGCCGCGGCCCGACCGATTCCTTTGCCGCCGCCTGTGATCAGGACGACCTTGTTATCTAAGCGTATATCCATGTTGGACCTTTAGACCCACTGCTGGTTAATTGTGAAGCCGCGCCGTCAAGCCGCCGTCGACGATCAGTGAGATTCCGGTGATCCAGCTGGCCTCATCGCTGGCGAAGACCAGCGCTGCCTGCGCAATATCGAGTGGGGTTCCGAGCCGTTTCAGCGCAATCGTATCGGCGACCAGCGTTTCGGGTTCGGGCGCTGCCGCGCCATAGCGATCCCAGAGCGTGGTAGCGATATAGCCCGGCAAAATCGTGTTGATGCGCCCGGCAGGCGCGTAATCAAGCGCCATGTTTCGCGTCATCGACAGCACACCCCCTTTGGCGGCGGCATAGGCGGCGATGCTGTTCAGCGTTTGCACGGTCTGGACGCTAGAAATATTGACGATCGCGCCACCCCCTTTCGCCAGCATGGTCGGCCGCACGTATTGGCTGCACAACCAGACACCCCGCAGATCGACGGCAATACAGCGATCCCACTCTGCCATACTCGTTTCGAGCGCGTTCTTGAACAGCTCGATCCCGGCAGTGTTCACCAGAATGTCAATCGTCCCAAACTATTGGAACGCGGCTTCTGTCGCGGCGGCGACATCGGGTTCGCTGGCAACATCGCAGCGCACAAAGAACGCGTCGCCTCCCCGCGCGTTGATCGTATCGGTCACAGCGCGGCCGGTCGTCTCGTTGATTGCGGCAACGACCACTTTGGCCCCCTCAGCGCTGAACCGATCGCAGCAGGCATGTCCGATCCCGGCACCACCGCCGGCAATGATGGCTGCCTTATCTTTCAGCCGCAGCATAACTCATTCTCCCGTCCTTCATCCCGCTAACAGCAACGCTCTCGACCACCTGACGGGCCGCGAGCGCGAAAACGATCACCAAGGGCCGCTGGCCTTATCTCTGCTGGCGGGGTTCTCGGACAACCTGCCACGCGATATGCCCAGCCAGATCCATGTGTGTAACGCTCGTTGCGCGGTCCGCTGCGAATAACACGACCGTTAGCGTCGCCGACAGGGTCGCGCTGGGCGGCAAAGTAAGCTGGGTGCCCGCCTTGATGGCTTCCCCCAAGCCCATGCCAGGGATGCTGCTACCCGGTTCGACTGCCATCGTGTAGGTGCTGCCATAAATTGCCATCCTTTGTTATTCAAGCGGGCTAAAGTGTGCTGACAGCCCGCCGTCGGCCAGCACATCGCTGCCCGTCATATACGAGGACTCATCGGAGGCCAGAAACTGGGCCACCTTGGCGATCTCATCCGCTTCGGCGATGCGCTTCAGGGGGATGCTGGGTACCAATGGATGTTGATCCGGCGGTGTATCACCCCAGTTTTCGAGCAGCATCGGCGTGGCGATTGCGCCGGGCAGGATGCAGTTCACACGAATTTTGAACGGCGCACACTCCAGTGCCAGCGCCCGTGTGAGCGCCACCACGCCGCCCTTGCTGGCAACATAGGATGTGACTGTGGTTGCCGTTGCCCGCGCATGAACCGACGACAAATTGACGATACTGCCGCCGCCGCGCTCGCGCATCAGTGGGATCGCACGCCGCGCTGTTAGAAAAATACTGCGTAGATTGACGGCAATCACCCGATCCCAGTCTGCTTCGGTGTAATCCCATAGCATTTTGTAAATGGCAATGGCCGCATTATTGACCAGCACATCGACACCGCCGTAAGTTTTGGCGATCTGCTCGATGGCGGCGTCAACGTCGACGGCGCTGCTCACATCGCACCGGATGAACTGTGCTCTGCCAGCGGGCGTTTCTGCCTCTATCCAACGGATCGTTTCCGCGCCCCGCTCAACATTCACATCCAGGCCCACCACGGAAGCGCCCTGCCTGACGAAGCGCAGCGCAATGGCCCGCCCAATGCCCTGGGCAGCGCCCGTGACAATTGCAACTTTGTTCTCTAGTGCGCCCATGTCGCTTAACCCTCTTTTTCTGAAATAAATATGTGCTGACTGGAGTATTTGTCGAGATGACCAAACCGGTTTCTCTGAGCAAATGTATCGGTTCAGACCAAAATGGGACCGGGGATGGCTCAAAGTTTTGGGACACTGCCCAGACTAAGCGGATCAGTGGACTGGCCCCGCAAGGCCAGCCCACGGCCGGTCGCCAGCATGCGTTGCTTGATGGCGTCGCGCTCGCTCAAAATGTGCTCGGCTCATCCAAAGTAAACATCGGCTGGGGTGTCGTTGGCACGGGACTCGTGGTAACCCTGCTCGTTGTTATACCGAACGAAGGCGGCGATCGCTTTTTCCAGATCGCTCGCGAATCGGTACAGCTTCAGCTCATCCACATTCTTCATAGACAAGTGATAGCGCTCAACCCAGCACTTGTGTTCTGGGCAAGTGTCTTGCCCTGAGGCCTGGGGTGAAAAGGCGCGCAGTGGATGTAGTTCTGCTGCTTCTCTGCCAGATACGTCCGCAGTTCAATTGAGAGATAGTACAGTAAAACAATTTGTCCAATCGATAGGCCAATGGCCCATTCACAAAGTAACACAGATTGGCTTTACATCAGAGAAAATCAACCCATCAGGATCGCTCTCAACCTTCACCCTTCTCGTTTCTCCAGGCAGCAGTTCAAAATATTCGTCCGATAGACGAACCCCTGAGCCTAAATTGAAATGCACTGCATGAGCAAATGCATCCGCTTTCACATCGAAAACAAATCCATCGGCATCCTTTTGAATCCAATTTATGCTCAAGTTCGCCTGAGGAAGTTGCAACTCGCGCATATCCTTTGCGCGGAAAACGGCCGGCAGTACATTCCCTTGCCCAGCCTCGGGTATCAAGGCGATACACCCACGGGTCAGGTCATTGCTGCCCTTGGGAAACTCGAATAAGATGGTTCTGGAGAATGGCGCCAACACGACGGTACACTCCTTGAGATCAGTGAGGCTGCCATCAAATGCCAAGTAACCATAAGACACGTCGAAGCTGTGTTCAATGGGCGTGTCGTTCACACCCATCACATAGATCAAGCCATCTTTTTCTCGCAGGATCAAATGGATGGGAGCAAAGGCGCGCTTGACGAAATAGTAGGTAATTTTCCGGCGGGTGTAATAGTCGATGAGCGACCAGCCCTGTTCGCCCCAACTGTCGTTGTAGTCCCAGATCAGGCTGCCCCAGCAGTTCTGATCAAATCGCATCGAATCCAGCGAGTAGCCATGCGCTACCCCCTGGCATAGCCCGCCGTACAGCAAGTATTCTTCCAGAGCCAAGTCCGGTTTTTCGGTATAGTGCTTGCGGATGGCGGGGAGGGTGGTATCCTTTTCAAAAAAGTTTGTGTGCATTTTCCAGATCGGGCTGCCGATCTCCACCGGCTGACTGCCGTGATACTGTTCGAGCGACTCATGGCAGGTAGGCCCCACGTAACCATATTCTGAAACAAACCTGGCATGCACTTTATCAAATTCCTCCAGGGAGATGCGAGTATTCACGTTCTCATTCATGAACCATTCCCGCCAAACGTGCTTATCGCCATATTCACCGCTGTTGGGGTCCGCGCCTCCATACGGAGAACACGTCCAATAGGATATCTGCGGGCAGGCGTAATGGATGATGTTTGGAATCAGATAGTTAAAGATGGCGTCCCCACCCAAATACGGAACTTTATTCGGATCTAACCACTTGACTTTGAAGAACCAGGTGCTTTCGTTGTTGCCGCACCAAAGAGCCAGTGAGGCATGCGAACGCAGCCGCTTGACCTGATATTCAATCTCGTTGGTGACCTCCTGGCGAAACCATTCCTGGTCGTCGGGGTAAACAACACATGAAAACATGAAATCATGCCATAAAAGAATTCCCAGGCGGTCGCATAATTCATAAAACAGGTCGGCCTCATAGATTCCACCGCCCCAGATGCGCAGCATGGTGAAGTTCGCATTAGCAGCCTCGCGCAGCAGCGTTTCATATTTTTGTGGGCTGACCCTGGAATAGATGCTGTCTGCCGGAACCCAATCGCCTCCTTTACAGAAGGTTCTCACGCCATTGACTTCGAGAGCAAAGAGACGCCCGCCCTCACTCAGCTTATCCATGTTGATCCGCACGGTTCGGACACCAAAAACAACCTCTTTGGCTTCCACATGCATCCCTTCCGCATCAGCACAGGCTTTCACCTGATACAAGTGCTGTTCGCCCATGCCGTTCGGCCACCATAGATGCGCATTTTCCAGGGCAGCGTCAAACTGCACAAAATTTCGGCCCGAAACCAACAACAGGTTCTGATGGAAGGTGATAATAGTGCTGCCCTCAACGATAAGGTCAACGCGGACATCTGCGTCAATCGTGGCGTAAGGATTGGGGTTCTCCACCTCGACCGAAATCCCCACCTGGGCTGTGCTGCCGGAAATCGATTTGGTAAAAGGGTATACACTCCGGATGGAGACGTTTTTCTTAAAATCCAGGATGCAACTCCCCATGATGCCGCACGTCGCCAAGCGGGGGACATGATCCCAAACCGTCACGTATTGCGGCCGTCGGATGAATGCCCGACGGCCTTCCGAGATATCCCCTTTGAGATCCTTAAGTCCCCAAAAAGAGTCGCCCCGCTTGTAGGCGGCGATATTCTCTTCGCTGAAGTGTTCCAGTCCGGTGGTCAACCTCACCACCAGGATATTGCTGCCCTTGACCAGCCAATCCTTTACGTTTTTCTCAAATGGGTAGAATGGGCCGCGCTGGTGGCCGATGAGAATACCATTGAGCAGGATATCTGCTTCGGCTTCAAGCCCTTCTATCTCTAAGATAACTCGGTCGTATGCGGTAAAATCCTCCTCGATGTCGAATGGCTTCATGAACCACCACGACATTTCCTCAACCCAGCGGCAGTGTTGGAAGTTGTCGCCTTCCAGGGGTTCTGGGATGATCCCGTTTTGAATCAACGGCACATGAACGTCACAGGGCAGGGAGGTTATCATCCAGCCATCGGTTTTCCGCAGCACTTGGGGTGCCAGGTTATGATCGACCCACATTGCCTCGGGTCGTAATTTCCATGTGTTGTTCAGGTTGATTTCCATGGTCTGTTCCTCTCCTTTGCGTTGTTGATGGCTTCACCGATCATTGCCAGGACATTCTCAGCTTGCTTGCGCAGGGTGGAATTATAGCCACGGATGATGCAGACGATTTCGGCGCCGCGCCAACTGCGAAAGCCGCCGGTGATTCTCTGGCGGACGCGGATCATGCGCAGGTCACGCTCGGCCAAGTTGTTGTCGAAGGGTCCCTGGAAATCGTGCATAAAGGCCAAGACGGCCGACCGCTGTTTTATCAGTCGGAGAAACATGTTGCGGCGCGGACCTTGGTACTGGCGGCCGCGGCCGCGTATCCGGGGCCGGAGGGGTGGGTTCGAGCGCAAATTCTGCCGGATCAGATGCGCATAACGCTGGAGGAAAACCTTGCGGCGCCGGCGCGACAGTTGGGTTTGGCCGGCGGCCCGGGCTTGCTCGACTGCGACCTTGATGACCAGCAGCCGGTCCGACATCTGCTGCGGCCGGCGCTGGCGATTCATTTCGGCGGCGGCGGTCAGATCACGCAACAGATGGGCAGTGCATAGGATGTGCGCGCCCGCATAGGGCATATAGGCGTGCAGGCCATTAGGCACCGCTGTCCCGTGGAAGGCGGGCAGAATGCCAATCGCGTTCATGGCGCGCTGGCCGTGCTGGGCATGGACGGCAAAATAGGTCAGCCCTGGCGTGCCGGCCACGTGCAGCCAGTTGGTCCGGCCGGCACTGCGGCCGCCGGTCTCGTCGAAATTCACGACCGTCGCCTGGGTCACCACCTGTTTAATGGCTGTTTCCACCGGTTCCAAGCGTCTGGCGCAGGTCTCGCGCGCATTCGCCAGGGCGCCTTCCGACAAGGATAGGTCGAGCACATCCTGAAAGAGTTCCTGGCTACGCTCAGACGGGATCTGCTGACCCGCACCTGCTTCGCAGTTGGGGCAGGTGTACTCCTGCAGGTACACCGCCACCGACTTGACCCCCGCTCCATACCCCAGCACCTGCCTCCCGGGCAGGTGTTGCACGGTCTGGGTGACCTCGGGCGGAAACTGGCCGGTGGTCACGCTCTGGCACTGAGGATAACACGCCTGCCACACTAGATGTTCGATCACTATCGGCCGCAGGGGCGGCCACGCAAACACCTGATTGCGACCTGTTGCACCAACTTCAGCCTGCTGGGCCAACAATCGCTCCACCAGGTCAACGACGGCCTCTGGACCAGCAACATAGATCGCCAGAATTTCTTCGCGGCTCAACATCTTGGCTAACTATAACTTTTCGCGTGCCGCCGGGGCTTGGGCTGAGTAGTTACCGCTTATCTTCGAATTCGTCCAGGCTCCACTCGTCTCTCCATTCAATGACAGGTTTGTCTCCGATGAAACGAATTGGGAGCCATGTGTAGGTTGCCAATGCTGTATTCCATTTCCGGCCGACACCTCCCTGGCTTGGGGTGCCATCCGTCCAGCGGTCACCCAGAGCAATATATAGGTCCTGCTTTAATGGGTGTTGAAACACGGAACTGAATTGACTATCGAAGCTATTCCTGTGGATATCCTGCTGGCAAACCTCGCCTAATTCGGCCCACGGTCCATGGATGAGCTGGGCAACTGCTGCTTCGCTTGGATTTGATGCATACCCCGTTGTCCCGGAGGTCAACAGGCAAAACCGATGATTCCGCCTAAACAGCGCTGGGGCTTCCCGCGCGTGGGGTGGTCCGGTGCGCGGCAAATGACCGGAATAGAATCCGTTCACGTTCAAATAGTCTTCGGTTAGATCGGCAATCACGATTTCAGTATGACATCGGTCAAAGAGGATATAACCCTTGCCATCGGCTGGATCCGCGTACAGGTCGAAATCCCCTGAAATCATACCCAGCGGTTTTGTCGTATGCACCATCCGAAATGGCGCGGTGATCTTGTCCGACATAGCCACTCCCAGATACTGGACACGCCAGTTATCCGGCTGCTCGTCCGTTCCCGCGAACTTCATCCACATGATGAACCGGCGGTCAGCCCGGTGGTAAAGGACATGTGGGCGATCCATGACCCGCCTGGGGTGAAGCGGGCTGCGAGGATCATCCTCCACAGCCTTCAGGCTATTGCCTTCGAATTTCCAGTTGTACAAATCCTGTGAAGAATAGCAATTCACGCCATGGTGCCACAGCCCCGTTTCGACATATGTCTTTTCTTTGTTTTCACCGTACCAGTAGAAGGTGTCATCCTGAAACAGAATGGATCCGCCGTGAGCCTGAATGCGATTGCCCTCCGTATCCAGCCACAGCTGTCCGGGTTTGAAACTATTCATCACGGCGACGCTCCTGCGCCAGGCGCTCTCGCGCGCTGCGGACCATGGCCCCGGCCCGGCGCAACGTTTGCGTCGGCCTAAGCCTCTTACAATGACCCACTGCAGTTCTGTCACTGCCTGTTGGGTCGTATAGCGGGCATGATAAGCGCATCGAGGTGCTTTTTGAAAAGGTCAAGCATCTGCCTCGGCGCCGCGACCAGCGATGAAGTGATAGTCGCCAGCGCCCAGTGAGTAAATGGCAACTTGTGCCTCGCGCCGGAGAAGGGTGACGCCAGGTGACTGCTCGGCGAGTGTGCTGCCCTCGCGAATGGTTACGCCACAAGCAGCTGGAACGTGGATCGTCGCCCGGCTGTTGGCTGGGATCGTGATGCGCCAGTCGAACCCATTCGGCGCTGACGTCCAGGCACTGCGGATCAGCCCATAGATCGAGTGCAGTTCGGCGGTGACGTTAGTCAAGTTACCACCCAGCTGCGGTCGCATCACCACATGTTTGTAGCCCGGGTGATCTGGATCGAGATCAATGCCGCCCACGACAGCATATAGCCACGCCCCAATCGCGCCATAGGCGAAGTGATTGAACGAGTTCATGCTGGCATCTTGAAAGCCTCGCTCGTGCGTCCAGCCGTCCCAGCGCTCCCAGATCGTGGTCGCGCCTTGAGTAACCGGGTACAACCACGAGGGCCAGGTGGTTTGGCGCAAGAGCTTGTACGCCAGGTCGGCCCGGCCGTGCTCGCTCAGCGCCCAATTGAGATACGGGGTGCCCACAAAACCGGTGCTCAAGTGATGGTCACGCTGCTCAATGTCACGCACCAGTGCCGCTAGCGACGCTTCCCGGGCCGACTCGGGCAAGAGGTCGAAACACAGGGCCAGCACATAGGCGGTCTGTGTCCCACCCGCCAGAATTCCGTCGGGTTGTACATAGGCACGGCGGAAAGCCTCCTGGACTTCGTCAGCCAGTGCGTTGTAACGGACGACTTCGGCGGCCCGGCCAAGCACGCCAGCGATGCGGGCGAGCAGACGGGCGCTATGTGCAAAGTAGGCTGTGCCGATCAACTCTTTCGAAGTGGCGCCTTCACGCCCGTCACTGCCATCCAATGCCAGCCAGTCGCCGAAGCCATGCCAACCCGAATATTCAGGAAAACAACGAAGACCACTACGGCTGGTGGCCACCAGAAAATCGACAAAGCGCTGCATGGACGGGTATCGGTCGGCCAGGAGTTGGGTGTCGGCATAGCACAGGTAGATTGTCCAGGGGACAATAATGCCGGCATCGGCCCAAGCCGGGCCGCCATCGTCAGTCGGCCAGGCGCCCGGATTGGGAGCCACAGCGGGATATGCACCTGAGGCCAGTTGGGCATCTTCAAGATCGCTGGTCCACTTACTAAAAAACCCCGCCACATCCTGGTTAAAAGCCGCCGTACGGGCGAAGACCTGAGCATCAGCGGTCCACCCCAACCGTTCGTCACGCTGCGGGCAATCGGTGGGCACCTCAACAAAGTTTCCCTTTTGGCTCCAGACAATGTTGTGCTGCAACTGATTGAGCAAAGGATCAGAGCATTCAAAGAAGCCGGTTGTCGGCATCGCTGAATGAATGACGATTCCGGTCAGGGTCTCCAAGTTGGCGATTCCGTCATAGCCGCTGAGTTCAACGTAGCGAAAGCCATGCAACGTAAACCGCGGTTCCCAGATTTCTTCTGCGCCGCCCCGCAGCGTGTAGAAGTCGGTATTGCGTGCGGTTCGCAAATTGGCGGTGTACAGCCGGCCCTTCGCGTCGAGCGTCTCGGCGAATTTGAGCGCGATGGTCGTGCCAGCGGGTCCAGAAACCCTGAGCCGGACCAAGCCCACCATGTTCTGCCCGAAGTCAAACTGCCAAAACGTGCGGGTGGTTTCGCTGCGTTTCGAGGCGGCGACCGGGCGCAGTTCCTCTTGGCGCCGCACGGTTGGTCCATTGGTGGCGACTAGTGTGGCGCTACAGGCAGGGAATAGTTGGACCGGTTGCCAGCCCGTGTCATTGAAACCTGGCGCGTCCCAACCGGGCAGTTCGCGGCGCGCATCGTAACTCTCACCCATGAGCAGGTCGGACTCAAGGATCGGGCCACTGGCGACTTTCCAGGAGCCATCCGTGGCAATGACCTCATGATCGCCATCGGCATACGTGATCATGATCTGCGCCAGCAGGCGCGGGCGATCTACATAACGTTGACGGCCAATCCAGGCCACCTGCCCCACCGCCCAGCCGTCGCCCAGCACGACGCCGAAAGCGTTGGCGCCGGAGCGAAGCTGACTGGTGACGTCGTACACCTGATACTGAACGCGCTTGGTATAGTCGGTCCAGCCGGGCGTCAGCACGTCATCGCCGACGCGGGCCCCGTTTAGCCGGCATTCATACAGTCCCAACGCGGTCGCATACAGACGCGCCGAGGCAATCGGTCGGGAGAGGCTAAATTCTCGGCGGAGATAGGGCGCCGGACTGCTCGTTCGAGGCCCTCCGAAGAAAGGCGCGCCAATCCATTGCGCCCGCCAGTCGACGCGCTCGAGCAAGCCCATTTCCCACCAGGCGGCTTCGCTTTCCGCACTGGCGCCGGTTGCATCCCAAGCCTTTACCCGCCAATCCACGCGCTGTCCAGATCCCAGCGCCTGACCCGCATAAGCCACCTGCACCGACTGATCTGAGGCGACCGGGCCACTGTCCCAAAGGACATGCGCGCCGCCGGGCTGGTTGGCCTCGGCCGTGGCGATGACGCGGTAGGCGATCTGGCGAGCGCCGCGGCGGCGGCTGACAAGCTGCCAACTTAACCGCGGCCGGCGCACGTCCAGTCCCAGGGGGTTCTCGCGATATTCGCAGCGCAGATGGACAATCGCCAGATCAGTCATAGTCAGCTAGACGGAATGGTAACACGCAACGGAAGGCGGAGCTGGGGTGCATGCGAACGTGGGAGCGCGGTCAGCCAATTGCGCCAACCTGCGCAACGAATGGTTTAGCCTTTGATGGAGCCGGCTGTCAAACCCTTGATGATAAATTGGTTGAGCAGCAGGTAAATGATGAGCGTCGGCAGAATGGCCATCGATATAGAGGCAAAGGTTGGCCCCCAATCGCGCTGCCCATACTGACCCTGGAAATTGAGCAGCCCGGTCTGCAGGGTCCGCAGGTCTGTGTTGCTGATGAACGTAAAAGAAAGCACCAGGTCATTCCAGATGAAGAAGAACTGAACCAGGCTGACCGTGATGACTGCATTCATGACGGCCGGCAGCGCCACATAAAAGAACACCTGGTAAATGTTGGCCCCATCGACGACGGCCGCCTCGAACATTTCATGTGGCAGCGCCTTGAAATAGCCAACCATAAGAAAGATGGTCAGTGGCAACCCAAATACAGTGTAGGTAAGGATCAGCCCCCAGCGTGTATCCAGCAAGTTGACCTGAGTGTAAATGGTGAACAGCGGCAACAAGACAATTTGCAGGGGAACCATGATGGCGGCCAGGAAGATCAGCAGGACCGTGTTGCTGAAACGCCAGCGGAGGACCTCGATCCCAAAGGCAGCCGGCACGCTGAGGGCAATCAACGCAGCCAACGCGGGAAATGTGGCCAGGACGCTGTTCTTAAAGTAGAGACTCATGTGGCCGGTCGTCCAGGCCACCAGATAGTTTTCGACATGCAGACTGCGCGGCAGAGCATAGATGGGAAATAAGTTGAATTCATCGGGCGCCTTGAAAGATGACGACAGCAGCCATAGGATGGGGTACAACTCGATGATCACCAGCCCACCGACGACCACAGCCAGTGCGATTTGACCCACGCGGCGAAGCATCGGCGCGGGGCTTACAGCTGGCTGAACGGCATTGCTGGCGGCAGTGGTCTTCAACATCAATTCCTCCGATTGCTGGTCAAGCGGCATCGCGCCTGGCGTTTCTAAATACGGCCAGCGTCACGAGTAGGCACTCGAGAGTCAAAAAGACGGCGATGGTACTGCCGTAGCCATAGTTGTTTTCATTAAAGGACATGCGATACATATACAGGGTCAGCGGCATGGTGGTGGTGCCCGGCCCGCCGCCGGTTAAAGCCAGGACCGAATCAAACACCTTGAGCGTTCCGTTCAGGCTGAAAATGAGAGAAGATACAATCATGGGCCGCAAGAGCGGAAGCAGGATGAACTGCAGGAGGTTCCATCCGCGGGCCCCATCTAGCCGGGCCGCTTCGATGAGTTCTTCCGGAATCTCAATGACTCCGGCGTAGAGCAGGATGCCGTAGAAGCCAATTGCGCGCCAAATGTCCATGATGGCGATGACCCAGAAGGCGCTCCGGCCCTGTCCCAGCCAGGGCTGGATCCAGGCGTCCAGGTGCACCAAGTCCAGCAGCGCATTCACCTGCCCGTACTGGGGCGCAATCTCAAAGAGCTTGACGAACATCTGTGCCACGGCCACGGTGGGCAGGACAACCGGAAAGAACACCAGCGTTCGCACCAGCGCTGACGCGCGCCGCAGGTAGAAGGCGTATAGCAATGCCAGCAGCAGCCCCAAGACGATCTGACTTGACGAGACGACCAGCGCATAGGCAGTACTGAACCAGAGACTCTTGACGAATTTAGGGTCTGTCGGCAGGTGGATATAGTTGCTGAAACCCACAAAGGTAAAGCCACCAATGGGTGAGCCTTCAAACAGGGTGTAACCGATCGACCACACCATCGGGATGAGCATGATAAGCACATAGAGTAACAACGCGGGGCCGACAAACACCGCCACCGCTCGCCAGTCTCGCAGCATACGATGCATATTCTTGTGCCGACCTTTCTGGCGGCGACTGCCGAGCCGCGGGCGCTCGGCAGTCGCCGGGTCGAAGGATTTCCAGGACCATTTGGGACCGGATTCGCGGCCCCAAATGGTCAGGCTCTTGGTCGCGAAGCCCGCCGGTGACCAAGCCGAGGCCCGCGGCCTTCGGTAAGGCCCGAGTTACTCGCTGGCCAGGGCCTGGCCGAGTTGGGTCATGTAGTCCTCGGGCGAGATGTCACCCGTAACGAGCAGTTGGGTGTTGTCACCCGCAAAAGTGCCCGCCTTCGAATTGAAGTAAGCTTCAAACCACAGCGACCCATTCTTCGCGGAATCAAGCAGATTGAGCGTGGTTTGCGTCAACGGGGGCACACTGGCTGGCATGTTCTCCACTTTGAATGGGGTGACCGCCCCCAACTCGGACATCGACCGATCGCCATAGCTGCTGAAGACATAGGCCAGCCACTCGCCGACGAGCGGGTTGTTGTCGTAAGCGACCTTCGAGAGAATCGCCGCCGTTCCAACGTTGATGTTCCAATCGTCGGGAGAGCCTTTGCCGTCCGCGACTAGCGGAGTGTTGAACAGGCCAATATTGTCGGCCCCGATCTTGTTCTTTGTGGGGTCGTTGAAATCGCGCAGCGCCCAACTGCCCATGTAGAACATGGCGGCCTTGCCTTGCAAGAAGAGGTCCTGCGCTGTGCCGTAATCAATGGTGTTGACGCTCTTGCCCAGGTACCCCTTGAGGCCCAAATCCTGTATGGCCTTAGCGGCTTCAACAAAACCGGGATCGCTGATGCTCAACTCGCCGGTGGACAGCCGCTTCATAGCATCGTAGCCGAATTTGCGCTGCACATAAGCATTCAGCAGGCGGCTTAGCGGCCACTTCTCCTTGCCAGCCACGGCAAACGGCTGAATACCGGCCATGTTGAACACCTCGGCAGCGTGTACCATCTCTTCCCAGGTCGTCGGGACCGCGAGTTGGTTGTCGGCGAACAGTTTCTTGTTGTACCAGAAGCCTTCGATGTTCAGCTCCAGCGGCAAGGCGTAAAACCCGCCATCCTTAACGATTGCTTTAGCCAGCCCGAGCGCAGCCGGGTTTATCTTATCGTAAACACCCGCGTCGCGCAGGGGCTTTTCGAGATCCAACGCCTGGCCGTCCTTGATCAGGGCACTCAAAGCATCGCCTGTGTCGAAGTTAAAGACGGTCGGGAGCCTATTCGTGGCGGCCAACAACTGAATTTTCTGAGTGATGTCGGCCAGTGGCACGTTCTCATACTTATAGGTCACGTTAGGATGCATGGCCGCAAATTCGGCCGAGAGTTCATTGATGATCTTGGCGAAGCCTGAGTCTTCAGCCAGGATGCCAACGAAACGGATCTCCACGGGTGGGGCCTCGGTGGCGGCAGGCGCTTGGGTCGCCACGGTCGTAGCGGTAGCCGCCGGTGGGTTGGTAGCCGCCGGTGGGTTGGTAGCCGCCGGTGGGTTGGTAGCCGCCGGGGTAGCGGTTGTGCAGGCGGTGAAAAAGGCCAATGCACAGAGTAGATTAGCAGCTTTCCATAAGACGCGTGGAGTGTTCATGGGGTCTCCTCCGATAAAGCATCTCTAAGTCGAAGCGGTTGAAATGGGCTAGAATGCTGAGAAGCGGTGCATATCTTCAGGCCAATAGGCGTTTGTCCTTTCTCTCAAAAATCTGGTCAACTGCTGGCAGCGGTCTCGGATTTTGGCATGGGAAGGTCAACCCTTGAATGGCAGTATCTCACTCACGCTGGTCTGGCGTGGCCGGGACCGGATATGTGCCGCTTGTGATTGATAACGCGCTCCACGTCATCTCCCGGAGTTCGATTTCCGCACGGTGACAATTCAGTCAGGAATACATGGCCGCCAAGTCGGCATACGCGGGTCGATTCCTGGTAGCGTTTCAGCCCAAACTCCGGGTAAATGATTGCCGCCTCGTACGGACACCCATTTCCGTGGGCAGGTTCTAGGCAGGCGCGGGGCCGGTTGACTCTCGAGTCACGACTTGCGCTGTTACATTGACAGTCTGTAACGAGCGGCTGCGATCATTGATCCGCTCGATGAGCAATTTGACTGCGGTGCGCCCCATCCCGACAGTTTCCTTAGTAACAGTTGTTATCCGTGGCACGAAGTACTTGGATATGGGAATGTCGTCAAATCCGGCGATGGACAGGTGGCGAGGGACTTGCAGGTGCAAATCTTCAGCCGCCCTCAATGCGCCAATAGCCAGCAAGTCATTGATCGCAATGAGCGCCGTGGGGGGGGAAGGGAGTTGTAGTAACTGCAACGTAGCCTGATAGCCGTCTTCAATCGCTGGTCCACACCTGGCTACTAGAGCATCATCAACCGGTAGACCGGCCGCCCTCAAGCTATCCTGATACGGCAGCAGACGGTCTTCTCCCAGCACCGGCGCTTGCACGCCGTAGATCAAGCCGATGCGCCGGTGCTGTAGGGCCAGCAGGTGTGACACCAATTCTGTGGTGGCCAGCCGGTAATCGCCCACCACGCGGTCAACATGGTGATCATCCTGGAGATGTTCCGTTATCTCGACGACGGCCAGGCCACGCTGGAGGATGCGCTTCAGGATTTCCCGGGCCTCCTCCGAGCGCTTGATGAACGATCCCATCAGGATCAGTCCGTCAATTTGTTGCCGCACGAGATCCTTAAAGACCTTTTTGCCTTGCTCTGGATCCAAATTCATGCTGGACACTAGCAAGCTATACCCCCTGGCAGCGGTTTCCTGTTCGACGCCGTCCACATATTGCCAGAAGTGGGGATTATGCATATCAGGGATGATCAAGCCAATATTTTTCGTGATCCCTAAACGCAACGCTTGGGCGTTGGTGTCGGGCTCATATCCCAAGCGCTGAATGGCGTCCAAGACTCGCTGACGAGTTTCGGTAGGAATAGATACCGCAGTGTTGTTGTTCAGGACATGGGACACAATTGCCTGAGAAACTCCAGCGAGTTTGGCAACTTGATTCTGAGTTGGACCCTTGACTCTCGACATGGTGTTTGTTAATTCGTATTAACGTAATGATTATACGAATTAACTAGCCGGGTGTCAAGAGCCACTTCATTGTGTCAGCAATTCCAAATCTGAAGCTGGTCAAGGGGGAAGAGCAGGCGGGAGTGACAGTTCCAAGCCTTCAGCCATGAAACGAAAGAGAGCTTCCCAACTCTCGAAGAGCAGGTAGCGGGTTAGAGCGCGCAAATCATCGAAGAAAGTGCGGCGCGCCACCAGGGTGTGGCGCAGGAGCCGGTAGAGGGGGTGTACCAAGTGCAGCAGGGTATGCATTAGGAAAGCTAACAGGTTGAGACTGCACAAGATGGATGAGAGCTGCTTAGGGAACTGGAAAGAATCAAGCATCCAAACCCAGGGTAGGCGGTGAGATTTCGACAAACCACTTTTCCAGGGAGGGCAGGCGCTTGACCTGAGTTTCCAATTCAGCCATCGCGGCTTGGGTTAAGCGCACGCCGGTTTCATAGACGGTCGTGACCAACTTGACGACGGGCTGCATGCCTTTCCACACCAGACTCTCGGCAAACTTCACGACGGTCTGCACTTCATCCAACAGGGCCCCATTCCAATGTTGCTCCGAGCTTCCCCCAACAATGTTCAATCGGATTGTATTGGCTGTGATACGGGGGATAGTACGCCAAGTGCAGGGTGATCTGGTGCTTGGCCACGAACTCCACCAGACGCTTGAGAAACTGGGTGCGCCGACTGTGATTCTCCGGCCCATTGTCCAGGTTCAAGACCAAGGTCGTGACCGTCGGGAAACGCGGGTGGAGGGTCGTCTGCCACAAGTCCTCCAAGCTGTCGACGATGAAGTCGCTGGTCGCTTTCGAGGGGCTGAGGTACAGAAACAAGTCCCC